>Ga0255759_10000186_pt1 | contig 56701 bp, 54 predicted proteins | sample 101ome_20_FD_179959 | JGI IMG/M metagenome (GOLD analysis project Ga0255759, IMG submission 179959) | Coastal salt marsh microbial communities from the Groves Creek Marsh, Skidaway Island, Georgia - 101404AT metaG (version 2) | ecosystem: Environmental > Aquatic > Marine > Intertidal zone >... | reverse complement strand
TTTACTCCATCACCAAAAAGCCCCGCATTTGCGGGGCTCTTGATGATGGTGCCCAGGGACGGAATCGAACCGCCGACACGGGGATTTTCAATCCCCTGCTCTACCGACTGAGCTACCTGGGCGTGGTCTTTCTTTGGTCAGGGGCCTTGCGCTCCCTCAAAGGCCGCGTATTAAACCTTTGCCACTGCTCAAGGTCAAGCAGCGCTCACCGCTAATTAGGCAGTCACCGGCTCACTCAATGCGCCATCAAGGTCCGGCATCTCGTCGTCTGTGTGATCTGAGGCGAGCACTGCGTAAATGGCCGGTAATAGAACCAAGGTAAAGAAGGTGCCGATCAGCATTCCTACAACCAGAATGACGCCGATACTATTGCGCGCCTCAGCGCCTGCTCCAGTGACTAATACCAGTGGGAAATGGCCCAGCACGGTGGCGCCCGTGGTCATTAATACCGGGCGCAACCGACTCATGGATGCTTCCCTGATAGCGGAGAGCTTATCCAGACCATCACGCTGCGCCTGATTGGCAAACTCCACAATCAATATGGCGTTTTTCGCTACCAAACCGGCCAGCGTGATGAGGCCCACCTGGGAGTAAATGTTGATCGTCGTTAAATCCATGAAGGTGATAGCAAGGGCTGCGAAGAGAGCGAGGGGTATGGATCCCAGCAGGATGATGAATGGATCCCTGAAGCTATTGAACTGAACTGCCAAAACAAAAAACACCAGGATCATGGCAATGCCAAGTACTCCCAGCATGGTATTGCCCTCGCTGCGAATTTCCCGGGACTCCCCTGTGTAGTCGATAACATAGTTCTTCGGCAGCAGTTCAGCAGCGGTTTGCTCGATAAAGGCCAGGCCCTGCTCTTTGGTTGTGCCTGGAACGACACCGCCAAAAATTTTGAACGCATTTTTTTGCTGAAAGCGGGTGAGGGCCCGGGGTGCTGTGATGCGCTCAAGGTCGGCAACGGCGCCAAGTGGGATGAGTTCTCCGTCTGGAGTTACTACAGGCAGATCAAGAATAGCGTCTGGTGAGCTTGTTTCGTTTGGCATGACGCGAGGTATGACCCGGTACGCCCTTCCTCGATCGTCGTACCGAGTCACATAGCCTTCGGAATTTAACAGACCAATCTGACTCGAAACGTCGCTAACCGACATGCCAAGATCCGCCAGTTGTTGCTTGTCGAGATTTATTTTGACCTGCGCAAGATCAACTCGAAGGTCGGTATCGGCAAAGAGGAACAAGCCAGACTCTTCTGCCGCTCTCACCAGCTTTTTAGCATAGGGGAGCATGGTTGCCGCGTCATCCGCACTGGTGATGACCACTTCAACATCAAATTGGCCTGCGGAAGGTAGATCGGAGGCGGCCACCGGGAACACGTTGAGTAAGGCAATTTCCTTTAGCGCCCCGTAGATATCAAACAGCATTTCCTGCACCGAGCGGCTTCGTTTATCGGGTTCCACAAAACCCTGCCCGCCGTAGGAAGCCGAAGGCGTCATCACATGCCAAATCTCGGTCGCCCCTTCAAATCCGGCGAGAGTGGTTACCACTTTCTTCATGCCTTCATACGTCTCTTCGATCGCTGCTTCGGGAGAGGCATCAGCGATGACGGTAATGTCAGACTGATCCTCGATAGGGGCTAGTTCCTTCAGAGAAAACAGGTAAAGAGGTACTGTGAGCATGCTAAAGAAAAGTCCGGCGGCAATAAGCTGCCAGCGATAGTTGATCGATTTTTCCACGACTCGCGCGTAGGCGCGGGAGGTTTGATCAAAACGCTTGTTAACCCAGCGGGTTGCTTTGGTTTCGTGTCCTTTATCGGGGCAAACCCATGCACTCATGATCGGCGAGAGGGTGATAGCCACAAGTCCCGATATCAGAACTGCGATCGCTAAGGTAAAGGCAAACTCTTTGAACAAAAATCCAGCAAGACCACTTAGCAGTCCGATTGGCGCATAGACCACCGCGAGGGTTATCGTCATAGCGATGATGGGGGAGAGTAGTCGTCTTGACGAGGCGAGAGCCGCCTCCCGTCTGCTCATTCCATTCCGAAGATTCTTGGCGACATTCTCTACCACTACAATCGCGTCATCGACCACTAACCCCACCGACAAAACAATCGCTAGTACTGTTAGAAGGTTGAGAGAAAAGCCCATCATCGACATGGCGCCGATCGCGCCCAGAATTGAAATGGGGATGGTCAGAAGAGGCACCAGAGCGGTTCGCATCGATCCCATCAGAGCCACAACGACAAAACCAACCAGCAAGATGGTTTCCGCTAGGGTAATGGCGATTTCTCTCAGAGCGTCACGCATGTAAAGCGTGACGTCGTAACCGATAAAGAAATTATAAGCAGGATCGAGAGTTTCGTTAATGGCGTCGACCTCGGCATAAAGATCATTTGCTACCTCAATCTCATTGGCGCCGGGCGCGGGATAAATGCCCATGAATACCACATCAAACAGACTGTACCGAGTGAGTTGGTTAACTTCTTCAGAGCCTGCCTCTACCAGTGCCACATCGCTCAAACGGATATCGACATCGCTTTGGGATTTGATGATGATGCTAGCAAAGTCCTCCGGTGTTTTTGCTTCCGTGTTTGCCACAAGATCGATCTGCTGTGACGCATTTTTTGCCCGGCCAAATGTGCTGCTTACGTTATTTTGTCGAAGTGCTTGTTGAATGTCGCTTGCACTTACCCCCAGCGCCGCCATCCTTGTGGTGTCGAGCCAGATACGCATAGCTGGGCGTATACCCGAGTTCATAGCGTCCTGAACATTTGGTAGGGATGTCAGTCTGGGTAGGATATCTCGCTGCATCAAATCAGTGACACTCTGGCGAGTGTCCCCGTCAGGGATGCTTAGCGCCAGGTAAAAGCTCGCATAGGGGCTGTCTGCTCGAACAACGTCGATTGACGGGTCCTCAGCACCATCGGGCAATTCGAAGCGAATCTGGCTCAGGCGGGTGTTGAGCTCGGCGAGCGCATCGGTACTGTCTTCGTTCAGCTCTAGCCATACTTTGATCAGGCTACTGCCACTGGTGGTTATTGACTCTACATAATCCACACCCGGCACCGATGAGGCAACTCGCTCGATGGGTTCGGCGACGAACCCCCTTACAGTCTCAGCGCTGGCGCCGGGGTACACGGTAGTAATCTCCAGCGAAGAGCTCTCAATCACCGGGAACATAATGACCGGTAGATTTATGGCTGCACGTAAGCCCAAAAGCAACAGCGCAAGCGACAGCACGGTAGAGACCACTGGACGGCGGACAAAAATATCATTCCAACGAGGGCGTTTATTTACCTGAGATGTCATCCGCGAGAGTGCTCTTCAGTCAGCTTGGCAAGACTGCCGTCGCTCAATTTGAACGCGCCGTCAGTGGCAATCATCTCCCCAGGCACGAGGTCACCATCGGCAAGCACGGTGCCCCCAAAGTCACCAAGCACCGCAATCTTGCGCCGCTCGGCTCTGAAGGGGACGTAGGCGCCTTCTTCGGCTTTGTTCAGCACAAACACATGAGGCCCTTCTAAATCCCAGCGGACAGCGTGCCCGGGAAGTTCAAAAGCCATTCTCGGGCGACTTGTTTGAACCTCGACAAGAACTAGTTCACCGTGGCGAAGGGACGTCGCCTTAAGAGACGCTCTAACCTCATAAGCACGAAGACCGGTACTCAAGGCATCGGCAACGGCGATGATAGTTGCTTCGCCTAGCGGCTCCTTGTCGATGGAAAACAGCTTAACCCTGTCCCCCAGGGCCACACGGGCAACCCCTTGAGGTATCTTGAAATCCACCCAGCGTGTGGCGCTCACTCCGGTAAACGTGGTGAGCGTTTCACCGGACTGCATGAGATCCCCAACGGATTGGTCATATATCCCCAGCCGACCCTCAAAGGGAGCGTAGATAGTTTGTCTCGACAGTTGTGCATCGACGGCGGCAATTTGCGCGCGGAGACTCTGGTGCCGCGCCACCAGCGTATCTAACTGATCCTGAGAGGCCAGCGAGCGTTCCATCAAAGATTCCACTCGCTCAAGCTGGGTAAGCACGAGATTTAGATCTGCCTCCAAGGCTACCCGCTGTGCTTTCAGGTCTTCGTCGAAAAGTTGGAGCAATATTTCGCCCTTGTCCGCGATTTCGCCGGCCGCGATGGGCAGTGCAACGATTTTGCCGGTGGCCTCAGCGGTGATATTGATAAAGTTCGGCGCGCGCACCGTTCCTGTCAGGCGCCGCACAGGCGTCCACTGGGTCTCCACAACCTCTGTCGTGGCGACTACTGAATAGGGGGGCGGAAACTCAGCTGCCATCGCCATGGCGGCAGAGACCTGGAAGTACTTGATACCTCCAAGCAAGCCAGCTACCACAGCGCAAACGGTGAATGTGATAATCCAAGACAGACTTCGCATGGTTTCCTTAAGTGTTGGACATTAAACGTGGCGTCAGTTGACGGCTACATATGTACGTTATGGTTGACCGGGCCGGATTTAGCGGGCCAGATTTAAAAGGCACCGTGATTTTCGCATATTCCAGGTTTGCTTGGGATGGCCACGTAAAAAGCAGTAGCACGGGGTTTTTGTTGACGGTGGTCAGCTAGTCGGCGGAATAAACCCCTCAGCTCGCTCGTGCTCTTCCCCCGAGAGAAACTTGTCCATTTCACCCTGCAGGTATTTTCGTGCGTCAGGATCCATCAGGCTGAGGTGCTTTTCGTTGATAAGCATGGTTTGTTCAGCCTGCCATTCTGCCCATGCCTTTTTTGAAACCGTTTCGAACAGGTCCTGACCTTTCGCACCGGGTAGCGGCGGTCTATCAAGCCCCTCTAGTTCCTGCTGATATTTGCGACAAAAAACGGTTCTGGTCATCTTTAATCTCCGGGCTCTTTGGTCGGTCACGCCTGCGCTTACAAAGGGCTGCTGAGCGAGGGTCGTGTCGCCAGCCTAGGCTGGGTCGGCCAGCAACTTGAGTAAGCGCACAATGGGCGCAGGTAGGCCCAGCTCGTCGGGGTCTGCGGGGTCCACCCACCGGTGAGAGTCTACATCAGCAATACCGAGGTTTGGATCGTCTATATGAAGAAGCACCGGTGCCATGATCAGGTGAAAGTGGCTGAAGGTGTGTTCAATGGGCTCCATTGACTCGGTGCCGACCGGGTGCATGCCAGTGTTTGCGATACACCACTCATCTAGGTCGGCGCCGGACGGAAGCTCGGTGAAGCTCCAGAGACCACCCCAGACCCCCTGATCTGGACGGCGGGATAATCTTACTTGTCCATTAGCGAGTCTTGGAATCACGAGTTGGGTATTGCGGACAGGCAGCTTTTTCTTGGGTTTTTTCTCGGGGAGCTGACTCTGCAATCCTTCAGCGGACGCCAGACAGGATGCCTCGAGCGGACACCGGCCACAGGCAGGAGATGTGCGTGTACAGACGGTGGCGCCTAAATCCATGATGCCCTGAGTGTAATCGCTCACCCGCGTCTCCGGGGTTACTTCATCAGTGATAGTCCACAACTGTTTTAGTGTCTCGCTGCGATCGGGCCACCCCAATACTTTGTAATGGCGACAAAGAACCCGTTTTACGTTGCCGTCCAGAATCGGCGCTCGCTTGCCCATCGAGAGACTCAAGATGGCGCCAGCCGTTGATCTGCCAATACCCGGGAGAGCAGTTAAGTCGTCAACGTTGGCAGGGAACTGCCCCAACAGATCGGTGTGGATTAGGCGTGCTGTTTTCAAAAGGTTTCTTGCCCTGGCGTAGTAGCCGAGGCCCGTCCACAGGTGGAGCACATCGTCGTCCTGCGCTTCGGCGAGTTGGTCTATTGTCGGATAGCGCTCGGTAAAGCGCTGGAAGTAAGGAATAACCGTAGAGACTTGTGTTTGCTGGAGCATGACTTCAGAGAGCCAAACCCGGTAAGGCGTCCGATTCTCTTGCCACGGCAGGTCCTTTCTTCCTTCCCGATCAAACCATTCAAGCAGGCGTTGACTGAAGGAATCAGCGTCGAGAGCTGTAGACACCTGTTGCTGATTAGTTGGCATGAACCGTCACTGGATCTTGGATACAATGTCCGATTGTAGCGTGTTGGGACTCATCACTCTGAGCCCCGGCATCAATTCCGTTTCAGGAGACCAAGATGAGTGTAACTACCGAGGCACGCCGCGCCAGCGTCAGTCGTGAGACCTTGGAGACCAAGATCAGCGTTGATCTCTGTATCGATGGATCCGGACAAGCTGAATTTTCAACCGGGGTCCCATTTCTGGAGCACATGCTGGACCAGATAGCCCGTCATGGCATGATGGATCTTAAAATTGTGGCCGAGGGTGATTTGCACATCGATGGTCATCACACGGTAGAGGACATTGGCATCACACTTGGCCAGGCGTTTGCCGAGGCGGTGGGGGACAAAAAGGGTCTGGTTCGTTACGGCCATGCCTATGTCCCTCTTGATGAAGCGCTATCCAGAGTGGTGGTTGATTTTTCAGGACGACCAGGCCTTGAGTGGCACGTGGCTTTCACGCGCGCGATGATAGGAACCTTTGATGTCGATCTATTTGTCGAGTTTTTTCAGGGTTTCGTCAATCATGCGCAGGTGACCTTGCACGTTGATAATCTGCGCGGACACAACGCTCATCATCAGGCAGAGACAGTCTTCAAGGCTTTTGGTCGTGCTTTGCGTATGGCTCTCGCACAGGATCCGGCGATGGCGGGTGTAACGCCATCTACCAAAGGGGTGCTGTGAGGCGGTGACTACACACGTTGCCGTTATCGACTACGGCATGGGCAATCTTCATTCCGTAGCCAGCGCATTGAAGCATGTGGGAGCCGATCGTGTAGATGTCACCCATGACCCATCGACAATCGCCGCGGCGGACCGGGTGGTGTTCCCGGGGGTTGGGGCGATCCGGGACTGCATGACGGAGATAAAGCGCTTGGGGTGTGATGATTTGCTGAGAAGCGCTTTGGCTGACCGTCGAAAGCCGGTGTTGGCAATTTGTGTTGGCATGCAAGCACTGATGGATTCCTCCGAGGAAAACGGAGGCGTGGAAACCCTTGGCATTGTGCCCGGCAGCGTGCGCTTTTTTGGGCGAGGTCACACCGATTCCTCTGGTCATCGTTTGAAAGTGCCTCACATGGGTTGGAGTCAGGTAAAGCAGGCCATGGTGCATCCCTTGTGGGCTGGTATCGATGACAGCTGTAGGTTCTATTTTGTTCACAGTTACTGGGTCAGCCCGGCTGCGGAGGAAGTAATAGCAGGGACCTTCGATTACGGGTTGCGGGGGTGTGCTGCCATGGCCAAAGACAATCTATTCGCTGTCCAGTTCCACCCGGAAAAAAGTCATGACCCGGGACTTCGGCTGTTACGCAATTTTCTGAACTGGGATGGATCATGTTAGTTATTCCTGCGATTGATTTGAAAGACGGTCAGTGCGTGCGATTGCGTCGGGGTCTGATGGTGGACAGCACGGTCTTCTCAGACGATCCGGCGGGTACGGCTCTTGAATGGGCAGGTCAGGGCGCGCGTCGCTTACACCTTGTCGATTTGAATGGCGCTTTTGAGGGTGAGCCCGTCAATGGCGATGCAATTGAGTCGATTGTGGACGCGGTTCCCCAGTTACCCGTCCAAATTGGCGGCGGTATCCGTGACATGCAGACAATCGAGCGTTACCTGAAGCGGGGGGTGCGCTGGGTGATTATTGGAACAGCGGCAGTCAAAGATCCCGAGTTCGTCAGGTCCGCCTGCAAAGAGTACCCCGATCATATTGTCGTAGGTATTGATGCCAAGCAGGGTCGCGTTGCCACGGATGGATGGGCAGAGGTGTCGGAGATGGAAGCCCCTACTCTTGCCAGAGAGTTTGAGGCCGCCGGTGTGAGTGCCATTGTTTACACCGATATTGATCGGGACGGCATGATGCAGGGGGTCAACGTTGAAGCGACCCGCGAGATGGCTCGGGCGTCGAGTATTCCCATCATTGCATCCGGCGGCATCACAAATCTTGAGGACATCAAGGCGCTGGCGGAGCACACTCGCGAGGGCATCATCGGGGCTATCACGGGCCGAGCTATCTATGAGGGAACTCTTGACCTCGGCGCGGCCCAGCATATCGCCGATGAATTGGTGGCTGGTCACTAATGCCCTTGGCGAAGCGGATCATTCCTTGCCTCGATGTTGATCGGGGCAGGGTCGTCAAGGGCATTAATTTTGTGGGAATTCGCGATGCCGGTGATCCCGTCGAAATCGCGCGCCGCTATAACGAAGAGGGCGCCGATGAACTCACGTTTCTCGATATCACGGCAAGTCATGAGGCCCGTGACACCACGGCTAGTACCGTCGAGAAAATAGCGCGGGAGGTATTTATACCCCTGACCGTTGGTGGCGGCGTCCGTGAAGTGAGCGATATAAGAACGTTGCTCAATGCTGGAGCCGATAAAGTCAGTATCAATACAGCGGCTATTCACAACCCGGAGCTGGTTAAAGAGGCTGCGGAGCGATTCGGATCTCAATGTATTGTCGTGGCAATGGATGTAAAGCGAGTCAGCGAACACGCGCAGCCGCCACGATATGAGCTTTTTACTCACGGGGGAAGAAAGCCGACCGGAATCGAGGCAGTGTCCTGGGCGCAAAAAATGACCGAGTTGGGTGCTGGAGAAATCCTCCTTACCAGCATGGACCGCGACGGTACCCGGGATGGCTTTGAGCTTGTCATTACTCGCGCCATTTCCGATGCGGTTGATGTTCCGCTAATTGCATCAGGGGGTGTGGGCAACCTCGAGCATCTTGCGGAGGGTATTTCTGTAGGGGGCGCGGACGCGGTGCTCGCGGCTAGTATTTTTCACTTCGGTGAGTTCACTATCCCGCAGGCAAAAGCCTACCTCGAGGGCAAAGGTATCGAAGTCCGGTAGCCAACTCTGGCTGTTTTAGTATCTCGCCAATTGAGAGGCATCAGTCGTCGGTTGACTCCCTACTGGCAACCTCGGCGGGGCTTGAGGCTGGCGCAGCTGGCACACTGCCAGCTAGCAGCGTGAATCCTTTGAGAAGGGTGAATGCTTCATAGAGCTGATTATCATTTTCTCTAAGGTTTGCGAGGCTTTCGCTCTCGGCACCTTCGTCCTGTGGATTTGCCTCCCCGTCTCCGGTAAGGCTTCCCTGGAGGTCCGCTTCGGTTATCCGTCGGCCTTCCACGCTGGTAACTTGTGCTCGTTCCACAACGATGTCAGGAACAATCCCCTCGGCTTGTATGGAACGGCCATTAGGAGTGAAGTATCTCGCTGTGGTGAGCTTGACGGCACGGCTCTCAGATATTGGCAGGACTGTTTGCACTGAGCCTTTTCCAAAGCTCCGCGTACCCATCACAATGCCCCGCCGCCGGTCCTGCAGCGCTCCGGCGACGATTTCTGAAGCACTGGCGGAACCACCGTTGATGAGTATGACGATAGGTGCGCCTGATAAGGCGTCACCGCTGGTGGCACTGTAACTGTCGCCGGCACTTGGGTGACGACCTTTGGTGTAGACCACTTCACCCTCGTCCAGAAACAGGTCTGCCACTGCCACGCTGGCTTCCAGCACTCCTCCAGGGTTGTTCCGGAGGTCGATTACCAGGCCTCTCAAGGGGCCGTCAGTGGCAAGCTTTTGAATTGCCTCACCTGCTTCCTGCCCAGTGGATCTTCCAAACTGCGCAATACGCAGATAACCATAGTGAGGGGCCAGCAAACGACTTCGGACACTCGCTATCTTGATCTTGTCTCTGATGATTGTGACTTCAAAGGGTTTTGCCTCGCCAGGTCGGCCTATTTCGAGCAGTATGGAAGAGCCGACTGGGCCACGCATTAGGTCAACTGCCTCGTCGGTTGACAGGCCTTTTACCGAGGTATCGTCCAGTTTGAGGATCACATCCCCCGACTGAAGCCCGGCTTCTGCGGCCGGGGAACCGTCGATCGGTGCAATGATTTCTATGTAGCTTCCCCGCCTGCCGATCTCAATGCCAAGGCCCGAAAATTCGCCATCAGTTTGAGTTTGCAGGTCCGAGTAGGCCTCGCGGGTCATGTAGACCGAGTGAGGGTCTAGTCCCTCGAGCATGCCTTTGACTGCGTATTCAAACAAGGTGCTGTCGTCTACTTCCTCAACGTAACCCTCTCGGATCTGATAAAAGACATCGGCGAAAGTTTGCAATTGCTCAAGGGGCAATTTGCTCTTCGCCTCGGCACCTTCGCTGATGGCAGGTTGTTCTTCCTGTTGCTCCACAGGTTGACCAAAAACAGGCCCGATTACACTGGTTACAAGCGTTAGCAACAGGAGGTGCAGACGAATCATAGCTGGATCTCTAAATAACATCGGCTGTCATGGTAACCGAATAGTGCCGCGGGAGGATGTGCTTTCTAGGGATGCAACCAAACCGATGGGTCGACGGGGTTGCCCGCTTCGCGAATCTCGAAATAGAGCGCGGCTCGATCCAGCCCGCCAGTTGTCCCGACTTGGGCAATAATTTCCCCGGGATTGACCTTGTCGCCCACGGAGCGCTGCAAGCTGCGGTTGTGACCATAGAGACTGAGGAAGCCGTCTCCATGATCAATGATAACCAGCAGACCCTGTCCGCGGAGCCAGTCAGCGTAGACCACCTGGCCGTGGTAAATAGCCTGGACATCGCTGCCCTCTGCAGCGGGGATTAACCACCCACGCCAACGCATATCTGATGCGTTGCGGCGGGCGCCGTAGCGATTGCTCGGTTTACCCGTGATGGGGTAGACCATGGAGTCTTTAGCGTTAGAGAAGGGCTTGACGGGCGCTACCAGATCCAATTCCGACAGTGCCGATCTGATCTCCTCGAGTAGAGCTGTTAACGCCGTGGCATCAGCTTGCAATTTTTTTAACTCTCCGTTGTCTTGATTCAGGCTACGTAAAATGTCGGAGAGGGCTGACTTCCGTTCTGATTGCACCAAGGTTTGCCGCTGCCGTTGTTCTTCCAGTTGAGAGCGCTGTTGTGCAAGTCGCTTTTGGGATGCACTCAAGGCCTCCCGGTTTTTATCCGCAGCTCTGATCAATTCAGCGAAACGTTCGAGGGATGCCTCACGCGCCTCAAGCAACCGCTCAAAGTAGACGAGATTGAGCGCCAACTGGTCTGGATCCTGATCTCCAAAGAGCAGTCTCAGACCACCCCCCTGATTCATTAACCAGATAGAGCGCATCTCATTGGAAAGGTGTTGTTGCTCCTTTTCCGAGGATGACCGTAGGGATTTTCGCTCCTGATCGAGCGCAAGGAGTTGATCAACTTCCGTCTCTATGGTGATTTTAATGTCAGCCAAGGACTGATCAAGCGAGGCGAGCTCAAGTTCGGTATTTCTTAGCCGGGTCTGCATTACGTCGCGCTCTGTGCGCTTTCGCTCTATGCCTTCTTGAATCGAGGCTATTTTTTCTTTTAAGGCTTCAATTTCCTGCTGGGTTTGTTGTTCCCTGCCCGCTTGGGCGACGGTGGTCGTGGTGATCACCGCGGCATAAAAGATCAGCGTGGCAAGCGCCGCCGGATGCAGAGCTTGCAATCGGATGGCAGGGGACCAACCGCGCATCAACCTTATTCAGAAAATGTCATTAGATTGGTGCCCGACATCTCTGCAGGTTGATCAAGCCCCATCATGGCTAATAAGGTCGGTGCGACATCTGATAAAACGCCACCACTCGGCTTTAGGGAAACTGCTCGCTCTCCGATGTAGACCAGTGGAACCGGATAGATGGTGTGCTGGGTGTGAACCTGACCGCTGTCATAGTCATTCATCTGCTCACAGTTGCCATGGTCAGCGGTGATCAATGCTTCTCCACCGAAGTCGTTGACGGCTTTGACAAGGCGGCCAATACATTTATCAAGGGCTTCGACTGCTTCGACTGCCGCAGCATACACGCCCGTATGCCCTACCATGTCGCCGTTGGCGTAATTGACCACGATCAGGTCATGGGATTTTTTCTCGATGGCTTTGACGATCTCGTCGGTGACTTCATAAGCGCTCATCTCAGGTTTGAGCTCGTAAGTAGCGACGTCAGGTGATGGCACCATGACTCTAGTCTCGCCTTCGAAGCAGGCTTCCTGTCCGCCACTGAAGAAGAAAGTGACGTGGGCGTATTTTTCGGTTTCAGCGATTCTTAGCTGTGTCAGCCCCTGATTTGCAATGACCTCACCCAAGCTGTCGCGAATAATATCCGGTGGAAATGCTATTGGGAGGTCGAAATCTGCGCTGTACTGCGTGGTGCAAACGAATCTGAGCTCGGGTCTTTGATCACGATCGAAGTGGTCAAATTCGGGGGCTACGAGAGCTTCTGTCAGCTGACGGGCACGGTCGGCCCTAAAATTCATGAACAACACGGCGTCACCGTCCCTGAAAGTCGCCGGCTCTCCTATTGTGGTTGGGGCGATAAACTCATCGTTTTCGTCGCTCTCATAGGCGAGCCTGAGCGCGTCGAGTGCAGAAGGCGCGGAGCGCTCGGCTTCGCCATGGCAAAGCAGGCGGTATGCCTTTTCAATGCGATCCCAGCGTTTGTCGCGATCCATCGCCCAATAACGGCCCTGCACTGTCGCAATTCGGCCAACGCCCAAGTCATCGAATAGCTTTTTGGCAGCGATTAATGACTCCGCGGCGCTCCGTGGCGGCGTGTCCCTGCCGTCGAAGAACCCATGGAGAAAAATTTTTGATGCGCCACGCCGCGCGGCCATTTGTATTGCCGCAAAAAGATGTTTTTCGTGACTGTGAACACCGCCGGGGGACAGTAGCCCCATGAGGTGTACCGCGTTGCCCCCCGCTACGGCGGCGTCAACAGCGGCACAATAAGCGTCATTATTGTCAAACTGACCCTCTTCAATGGCCTTGTCGATTCGCGTGATCGACTGATAAATGATTCGACCAGAGCCTAGGCTCATGTGCCCCACTTCACTATTGCCCATCTGACCCTCGGGCAGTCCTACGTCGAGTCCTGAGCCCGATATCAGGGTCTTTGGGGCATGGTTCCAAAGAGAGTCCCAGTGGGGTGTATTGGCGTTAGCGATCGCATTGTCCTCACGCTCTGGCCGATAACCAAAGCCATCTAAAATGACGAGAAGAGTGGGTCTCGGTGCTACCTGCGTCATGGGGCGATAAATCCCTCCGGTGGTCTGAGTACGTTATTGTAACCGCAGTAGCGGACCTTCTTGTGCACTGTTTCGGGGCGCTGGAGCACTGCCAAGCAACCGGCTATACTCCGGCACCTGAAATTCACCAACAGGCCGTGCCGCGAGACCCTCTGGCTGGGTACCGCGCTGTAAACCGCCCCAACAGCACTCTTTGCCTCGGAATAGCCAAGCGAATGGATTTATTTATTGAATTTTTTATAGAGCAGTGGGTGCTGTTTTTGGCACTTGGTGCCTCGTTCGTGATGCTTTTTCTGCACGAAAGTCGGAAGGCTGGCCCTGCCGCCACACCCCAGCAGGCTATCAGTCTGGTAAACAGTGACGAGGGAGTTTTTCTGGACATACGCGATGGCAGTGATTACAAGAAGGGCCATATCGCTGACTCGGTACATATTCCTTTGGCGCAGCTGCCGACGCGACAGGACGAGCTCACAAAGTACAAGCAAAAACCTATTATCGTGGTGTGTAAAATGGGTCAGACTGCGGGGCCCGCTACCCGCCAGCTACGAGAGGCAGGCTTTGAGCGCGCTCAAAAAATGACGGGCGGTATGATGGAGTGGACAGCACTGAAGCTGCCGATCGTAAGCAAGTGATGGCTGAGGTCGTTGTCTACACCACCCGCTGGTGCCCCTACTGCATCAGAGCCAAAGGGTTGTTGAACAGTAAAAACATTTCTTTTGAAGAGATTCCTGTGGATGGTGATCGCGCTCTTCGGGAAGACATGGCGAGGAGGGCGGGAAGAACCAGCGTGCCCCAGATTTGGATCGGTGATCAGCATATAGGCGGCTGCGATGAACTCTACGCTTTGGAGCGGGCTGGCCGTTTGGGCCCAATGCTGCAATCTGAGTGGGTGCAGGGCGGGTAGAGCGCACCCAAAAATATAGTTTCCAGGCATCAATACACATAAATTTTTAAAAAAAGGCAGGAGTAACCTCATGGCTGAAGAGCAAGCCGCAGCAAACAATGAAGCAAACCAGCAGCAATTTACGCTGCAGCGCATTTACACCAAGGACGTCTCTTTTGAGTCGCCCTCCACTCCGAGCATCTTCAGGCAGTCATGGCAGCCCAGCGTCAACGTTGACTTGAATACCAAAAGCTCCCGTGTCGACGACGACGGCAATCACGAGGTTGTGCTGACCCTAACTGTAACCGCCAAGATGGGTGAGGACACTGCGTTTTTAGTGGAAGTACAACAGGCTGGAATTTTTTATGTTGTCGGTATCGATGGTGAACCACTGCGACAGGTGCTTGCCACGGTTGGCCCGAACATTCTCTTCCCCTACGCACGAGAGAGTATCGATGCGCTGGTAGTGAAGGGTGGCTTTCCTCCACTCATGCTATCTCCGGTGAACTTCGAAGCGCTGTATCGTCAGGCGGTTGCTCAGCAGGAAGCGCAGGACGCCTCAGCAGCTACGGAAGGGGAGTAGGATCAGGCACCTTTTACCGAGGTGCCAGCTGTCTCCAACTCTTTAATCTTTCGGGTGAGGGTGTTTCGGCCCCACCCCAAAGTCTCTGCGGCTTCTGCTCTGCGTCCGCCCGTATGGGCAAGAGCGGCTTCAATCATAATACGCTCAAACTCGGGCAGTGCGTTACGAAGCACGTTCGATTCCCCTGCTGCCAACTTGTTACCAGCCCATTCAGCCAGCACCCCTTGCCAATGTTTGGTTGAGGCGCCGTTGCTTTCCGAGGGCGGTTGAAGCAGTTCAGGGGGTAAATCGCTGAGCAGTATTTCTCTTCCAGCTGCCATGACCGTCAGCCAGCGGCAGGTATTTTCCAGCTGCCTGACATTGCCCGGCCATGGTAGCTGGGATAAAAACCGTTCGGCTTCAATGTCGATGGCTTTCGCTTCCACATCGAGCTCTCGTGCAGCCTTGTGCAAGAAGTAATGCATGAGCTTGGGAATGTCTTCCCGGCGCTGGGCCAGTTTGGGCAGGTGCACGCGGATGACATTCAGCCGGTGGAAAAGATCCTCACGAAACTTTCCCTCTGCGACCAAACTCTCGAGATCTTGATGCGTCGCTGCAATGATTCGGACATCGACTTTGACTGGCGACGTACCGCCAACGCGGAAAAACTCGCCGTCCGCCAGAACTCTGAGCAGTCTGGTCTGGGTCTCCGCTGGCATATCGCCGATTTCATCGAGAAACAGCGTGCCCCCGTTCGCCTGCTCAAATCGTCCCTCTCGGAGCGCATTTGCTCCCGTGAAGGCACCTTTCTCATGACCGAATAGCTCTGCCTCCATAAGCTCCTTGGGTATGGCGGCCATATTGAGAGCAATAAATGAGGCGCTGCTCCGGGGACTATGCCGATGCAGGGCTCGTGCGACCAGCTCCTTCCCCGTACCGGATTCACCATTAATTAGCACTGTAATGTGGCTCTGGGCGAGTCGACCAATTGCGCGAAACACTTCCTGCATCGCTGGCGCGTTGCCGATAATCTCAGTTTGTGGTGGCGGTTGTTGGCCTGCAGAAGCGCCGGAACCAGTCTTCAAGGTTCGTGCACGGAGTACCGTGGCCACCATCTCGTCGATATCAAAAGGTTTGGGCAAGTACTCGAAGGCTCCCTCTTCATAAGAGGCAACCGCACTGTCGAGATCGGAGTGGGCCGTGGTAATGATGACAGGTATCTGGGGATGCTCATGATGCAATTTCGCAAGTAGCTCCAGGCCGTCTGTACCGGGCATACGAATATCGCTGATAACGACGTCGGGCACCTGAAGTGTCATTGCATCGAGCATGTCGTCAGCACTTTCAAAGCTTTCACAACTCAAACCAGCCTGATTAAGTGCCCGCTCCACTACCCAGCGGATCGAGCGATCATCATCCACTACCCAAACTGTTTGTTCATTTGACAACGTTTATCCCTCCATGGGAATTAAGAGCGTGAAGCAGGTATCGCCGGGTTCACTTTGACACTGAATTAAACCGCCGTGTCGGTTTGCGATCATCTGTGCTATCGACAAACCAAGACCGGCGCCGCGGGCACGGGAGCTGACCATCGGCAGGAATAGCTGTGGGAGTATTTCCTCGGGAATGCCGGGCCCGGGGTCAATGATGTCCACGGCGCAGACAAGCTTATGACGCTGACCTCCAAGTGTGTACTGCCGTTTGGCGCGAGTGCGGAAGGTGATTTTTCCCTCGCCCTGAAGTGCTTGAACCGCATTGCGCGAGATATTTAGTATGACTTGAGTGAGCTGATCAGGATCCGCATTGAATTCCGGAAGAGACGGGTCGTAGTCTCGGACAACGGATATGGACCCCGCAGATTCTACCTCAATGAGTTGTTTAACCCGTTCCAGCACCTCGTGAATGTTCACCAAACGAGGATGCAATCGTTCTCTCGGGCCCAGTAACCGATCCACCAGCGCCCTGAGACGATCAACCTCTTCCATAATGACGTCGGTGTACTCACGTAGTGTTGGTGCATCGAGTTCCCTGGCGAGTAATTGGGCTGCTCCGCGTATGCCCCCCAAGGGGTTTTTCACCTCGTGAGCGAGGCCTCTGATGATTTGGCGTAGAGAGGCTTGTGCCTGCCACATGTGTTCATCTTCGGAGATAGCGTTTAGTCTATCGACTGGAGTGAACTCGAGCAGTAAGTGGGCAGCCTTGCCAATATTGATCGGGCTGACAGTCAGGTCGAGGCAGTAGCGCTGGCCGCTACGCAGTACGACATCCAGCTCACGCTTCACCACTGGGTAATTTTTCTCGAGGGCCTGAATCAGCAACGAGTCGAGAGTGTCATCCAGGTCTATAACTTGCGCCAGATCATTGCCTCCAATTCTGGCGGCGGACATTTCAAGAAGTGTTTCGGCTGCCGTGTTGAGGACAAGAATGTTGCGGTTTTCATCAAGTAGGACGACACAGCTCGCAAGTTGATCGAGCAACATCTGCGATGTGTCACCCAATTCACTGGTAGCCTCTTTTAGAGATTTGTCGGCCATCGCATTCACCGTATCGATGGCCTGAGAACGAATATGGTGTTGGTCGCAGAGCGGTGTAAAACCTGCTCTTTGCCTAGCAGTCGCTCTGCGACGAGTTTGTGCTCGCCGCGAAATACATTGGTAAGTTGCCATGTGGACTGCTTTTGCGCTGGCCCCACGGCGACCTCGTCGATCATCAGCCTCACAGTCTCCTGAGGGCTCAATGGAGGCGATAACAGTGCGGTAACGGTAAAGTTTCCGGGTCCTACGGGAATCGTATCGCCATCTTCAGGGCTGGAAATAACTGTTTGATAATGTACCGTGGATTTTTTTTCGGCTTTTGGGGTTCCCCCGTTGCTTTTGTCTATCGCCGTGGGCGTAGCCGTGTTGGTTGACTCTATTTCAATCAGTTCGGTTTTACTTTTGCTGCTGGGAGGCTGGTCCGTAAAGACAGTCTGGCCATCTTCGTCGACGTACTTATAGATCGGAGTTTGGGCATTGGCCGGGCTTTTTATGACAGCAAGTAACGTAAGGAAGCTCAGCACGGCGAGATTCGAGCGGTTACATGTCACAACGCTATCCCTCTTTTCATAAGCTCGGTTGTTCCGACGGCTGCATTGGTGGGATGAAATAGAGTCCCCTCACTTATAAGAAAAAAGCCCGCGACAGCGGGCTCTACAGATAACACTCGAAGATTAAACCGAGTAGTACATATCGAATTCGACCGGAGCCGTTGTCATGTTCAGACGTTCGATCTCTTCTTGCTTAAGTTCGATGTAACCGTCGATCATGTCATCGGTGAACACCCCGCCACGGGTCAGGAACTCCCGGTCAGCATCAAGGGCGTCCAGCGCCATTTCGAGACTGGAAGCTACAGTCGGGATTGCCTTGGCTTCTTCCGATGGCAAGTCATATAGGTCCTTGTCGGCTGCATCCCCGGGATGGATCTTGTTCTGGATCCCGTCAAGGCCCGCCATCAGCATGGCCGCAAAAGCGAGATAAGGATTGGCCGTTGGGTCCGGGAAGCGAACTTCGATTCGCTTGCCTTTTGGTGATGGTTCGTAAGGGATTCGAATTGAAGCCGAGCGGTTGCGCGCTGAATACGCGAGCATCACGGGGGCTTCAAATCCAGGTACCAGACGCTTATAGCTATTGGTTGACGCATTGGTGAAGGCGTTCAGCGCACGCGCGTGCTTGATGATGCCTCCAATGTAAAACAATGCTGTCTCGGAAAGCCCCGCGTAGCCGTCTCCAGCAAAGGTGTTGTTGCCTTCTTTGGAGATTGATTGGTGGCAGTGCATGCCAGACCCGTTGTCGCCTACCAGCGGCTTCGGCATGAACGTCGCAGTTTTGCCGTAGGCGTGCGCGACGTTGTGCACGCAATACTTAAGAATCTGCACTTCGTCGGCTTTCTTGACCAGCGTGTTGAAGCGAACTCCGATCTCGCACTGTCCAGCAGTCCCCACTTCGTGGTGATGCACTTCGATCGGCAGCCCCATTTGTTCCATCGCAGAACACATCGCGGCGCGGATGTCATGCAGGGAGTCAACTGGCGGAACAGGGAAGTAGCCACCTTTGACGCGAGGGCGATGACCTGTGTTGCCATCATCGTAGTGAGCGGAAGAAGACCAGGCCGCTTCCTCGGAATTGATGGTATAGCCGGCACCACCCATCTCGGCGTGCCATTTGACGTCGTCGAAGACAAAAAACTCGGGTTCTGGGCCGAAGAACGCGGTGTCCCCAAGACCAGTTGACGCGAGGTAGGCCTCTGCTCGCTTGGCGACGCTTCGCGGATCTCTCTCATAGCCCTGCATGGTGTCGGGCTCAATGACGTCGCACCGCACAATCACTGTAGCGTCGTCAGTGAAGGGATCCAGCATTGAGCTCTCATCATCGGGCATGAGAATCATGTCGGACTCGTTGATGCCCTTCCAGCCGGCGATAGAAGAGCCGTCGAACATCTTGCCTTCATCGAAGAAATCCTCATCGACTTCTGTGGCCGGGATAGAGACGTGTTGTTCCTTACCTTTGGTATCTGTAAACCGGAGGTCTACCCATCGGATGTCGTTGTCTTTGATCAGGGTGAGCGTGCGCTCAGACATGTTGTTCTCCTCGTGAGATGGTTATTGGTGGGGGTAACCCCTCCCGGTGCCTTGATGGCGTGCAAGCGCACCATGCCAGCTTTTGGGTCCTCAGAATAGTGCAAAGCTCGTGCCAACGCCCCAAAATGAGTCAATATTTTTTTAAGTAACTGTTTTATATAGGAATTATCTAGTAGCGAAGTTGGCAAATTACGGTTGTACTACCGCTGGAAAGGCTTGCTTCGCACCAATAAAGAGCATTAACGCACTAAAATAAAGCAATTTACTTCAGAGCCTCTCCCTGTTCTAGGCGCGTCGCCGGGCCCCGCTACGCACGGTTTTCATGGGGTGCTTTAATTTCCGTTAAAACTAAAGGTATACGGATTGCGTATCACGGGTCTCTGATACACTCCGCGCGCCTCGCGGCAGCCCCCATCAGCCTAAAACCGAGAGATCCTGATTGTGATCAGCCAATTACGTAATATCGCGATTATCGCCCACGTGGATCATGGCAAAACCACGCTCGTCGACTGCCTGTTGCAGCAGTCGGGCACCCTCGACCGCAAAAATGTCGGCACTGAGCGAATCATGGATTCCAATGATCAGGAGAAAGAGCGAGGCATTACCATTCTTGCGAAGAACACGGCAATTCGCTGGAACGATTATCGCATCAATATTGTGGATACCCCCGGGCACGCGGATTTCGGTGGCGAGGTTGAGCGGGTGTTATCGATGGTTGACTCGGTCCTGTTATTGGTTGACGCGGTTGACGGGCCGATGCCTCAAACTCGTTTCGTGACCTCCAAGGCATTTGAGCGCGGTTTGAAGCCCATCGTTGTCATCAATAAGGTAGACCGCCCGGGGGCGAGACCAGACTGGGTGGTGGATCAGGTTTTTGATCTGTTTGACACCCTGGGCGCAACTGAAGAGCAACTTGATTTTCCCGTGATCTACGCATCCGCCCTTAATGGCATCGCCGGTGATGATCACGAGGCGATGAGCACGGATATGACTCCCCTGTTTGAAGCGATAGTAGAAAAAGTAGCCGCCCCGGAAGTGGACACCGCGGGACCGTTGCAAATGCAAATCTCGGCGCTCGATTACAACAGCTACGTCGGCGTTATTGGTGTTGGTCGTATTACCCGCGGCGCGATAAAACCTAACACTCAGGTGACCGTTGTTGATCGCGATGGGTCAACCCGCAACGGAAAAGTACTGCAAGTTATGGGTCACCACGGCCTTGAGCGTACCGATGTCTCCGAAGCGAGTGCAGGGGACATAGTTTGTGTCACGGGAATTGAGGCGCTCAATATTTCTGACACGCTTTGCGATCCCGCCGCTTCAGAGCCACTGCCGCCTCTCACTATCGACGAGCCAACGGTGAGTATGACCTTTCAGGTTAACGACTCACCCTTTGCTGGTCGTGAGGGCAAGTTTGTTACCTCCCGCAATATCCGCGAGCGTTTGGACAGGGAGCTTATTCATAATGTGGCGCTGCGCGTGGAGCAGGGCGAGTCACCCGATAAATTTATCGTTTCGGGTCGCGGTGAACTTCACCTGTCGGTATTGATCGAAAGCATGCGGCGAGAAGGTTATGAACTCGGGGTATCACGACCAGAGGTCATTCAGAAAACAATCGAAGGCGTGCTGAGCGAGCCCTACGAGCATCTGGTTATTGACTGCGAAGAACTACACCAGGGAGGTGTCATGGAGGAGTTGGGGCTCCGCCGAGCAGAGCTGAAAAACCTGGTGCTCGACGGTAATGGACGCGTTCGACTAGAGTTCGTCGTGCCAGCGCGGGGCTTAATCGGATTCCGCTCCCAGTTTATGACCCTGACCTCCGGGTCGGGCATTATGACTCACATTTTTGATCATTACGGCCCGGTGACAAAGTCCGAGCTGGGCGGTCGGGTGAACGGTGTTCTGGTGTCCATGGTTACAGGCAAAACACTCGCTTACGCGCTTTACAGTCTGCAGGATCGTGGCAGATTGTTCACTGATCCCAACATTGATGTTTACGAGGGACAGATTGTGGGGCTTCACAGCCGTGGCAATGACTTAACCGTCAATCCAACGAAAGCCAAGCAGCTCACAAACGTGCGCGCATCGGGTACCGACGAAGCGCTGATTCTTACCCCTCCAGTTAAACACTCGCTTGAGCAGGCATTGGAATTTATCGAGGACGATGAGTTGGTGGAGGTAACCCCCACCAGCGTTCGTATTCGCAAAAAGCTGTTGCTGGAGCACGAGCGCAAGCGAGCCTCTCGCAACGCCGCCTAAAAAATGACCCGATTGGAGTAGCTCAGGGTCCCGGCAACAGCATTTCAATATGGGGGATATCGTCCTCTAGGTAGGGCTCGCTGACCGTTGCGAAATCCAAGGACTCATAAAAATTCTGCAGATATGCCTGTCCGCTGATGCGGATGGGCATTGGAAACAAATCCTGACAAAAAGCAACGCCCCGGAGCATGAGCTCACGACCTAGTTGCTGACCGCGAAGATCGGGATCCACCACAACACGACCGATTGAAGGCTCATCGTAACTAACTCCCGGTGGAACGACACGCAGCGTCGCTACTAATGCGTCTCCGATAAAGCCTTCCAGATGCCAGCATTTTGGATCCTTTTGATCTGGGTCGAGGTAGGGGCAATCTTGCTCGACGATGAACACTCTGGCCCGCAATTGCAGAACCGCATGCCATTCTGCAGTTTCAAAGGAGTCAAAGTGCCTGAAACGCCAGATCGCCGCGGCGTCGCTTGTAGCCATAAAGGCATCCTTGGTGGAAATAGTAATACTCGCTACAACTGGTCGTGGCTGTAACAGTCCGGTCAGGTTAGGATACCCGAGGGCAACTGCTTTATGGAACTAGCCGATGCTTGGGACGGCGCAAACAGGTATGGATTTCACCGGTCCAAACGACGCGGCAAAGCAGGCGGTACGCCGAGTATGCGACGGTTTGAGGAGGCATCCATCGGCATTGAGGTCTCGGTATCTCCGGCTCCCGTAGAGAAATTTTTAATGAGTATGACAAGGTCAACCACTCACTTGAGTGAGAAAGTTGTTGTCCTAAAGTGTCGCCTGCAGAGTAGGTAGCTAACAAGAGCAAGAATATGTCAGAGATGATTCCCGACACGGCGGGTGTGGAAAAACTGTCTTTACGTGAGTATGCCGAGAAAGCCTATCTCGACTACTCCATGTACGTCATTTTAGATCGTGCACTCCCGCACATTGGTGATGGGTTGAAACCAGTTCAGCGGCGCATCGTGTATGCAATGAGCGAGCTGGGGCTGAAGGCGTCCTCAAAGTATAAAAAATCAGCGCGTACAGTTGGCGACGTGATCGGTAAATTCCATCCCCATGGTGACAGCGCCGCCTACGAGGCGATGGTGTTGATGGCTCAGGACTTCAGTTACCGCTATCCCTTGATTGATGGTCAGGGGAACTGGGGTTCGCCGGATGATCCCAAGTCGTTTGCCGCCATGCGCTACACCGAGTCGCGACTGACGCGTTATGCCGAGGTGCTTCTTGGAGAACTGGGTCAGGGCACCACCGATTGGCAGCCAAACTTTGATGGGACCTTGGAAGAGCCGGTTGTTCTGCCTGCTCAGGTTCCAAACCTGCTGCTCAATGGCACTACCGGTATCGCCGTAGGGATGGCAACGGACATTCCTCCCCACAACCTGCGCGAGGTGGTTAATGCCGCCATCCATCTGCTCGATAGTCCCAAGGCTACGGTGGACGATCTGTGTAAGCACGTCGCCGGGCCAGACTTTCCGACCGATGCGGAAATCATAACGCCGCCAGCAGAGATCAAGGAGATGTATATCACCGGGCGAGGCGCTCTGAAGATGCGTGCTGCGTGGCGCCCTGAAGATGGCGCCGTTGTTATTCACGCTTTGCCATATCAGGTGTCAGGTTCAAAGGTGCTCGAGCAAATTGCTGCGCAAATGCAGGCAAGGAAACTACCCATGGTGAGCGACCTTCGGGATGAATCTGACCATGAGCATCCGACCCGCTTTGTCATTGTTCCCCGCTCTAATCGCATCGATCTTGAGGGCCTGATGAGCCACTTGTTCGCAACAACAGATCTTGAGCGAAACTATCGCGTCAATCTCAATGTAATAGGAATTGATGGCAAGCCGGGGGTGAAATCCCTCGACGGGATTCTTCGGGAGTGGCTCAAATTTCGGCGCGAGACCGTCCGGCGGCGGCTGGAGCATCGTCTGGAAAAAGTGCTTAAACGCATCCACGTGCTCGAGGGTTATCTGGTTGCCTTCCTCAACATTGATGAGGTCATCAAGATAATCCGTGAAGAGGACGAACCAAAAGCCGCGCTAATGAAGCGATTCAAAATTACGGATGTGCAGGCGGAAGCGATACTGGAATTGAAGCTCCGTAATTTAGCCAAGCTTGAGGAAATGAAGATCCGCGGGGAGCAGGACGAGCTCAACGAGGAGCGAAAGGCGCTTGAAAAAACTCTGGGCAGTGACTCTCGGTTGAAAACTCTAATCAAGAAAGAGCTTAAAGGAATTGCCGAAACCCACGGCGATGACCGACGCTCGCCCCTTGCGGAGCGCTCGGAGGCCAGAGCATTCAGCGAGCTTGAGCTCACCACGGCGGATCCACTGACCATTGTGCTATCTGAAAAGGGATGGATTCGTGCGGCCAAAGGCCACGATATTGAACCTGCGTCCTTGAGTTACAAGTCGGGTGACGGCTTTAAGCTGTCTGCCCGGGGTCGAAGTAACCTGCCGACCGTGGTGTTCGATTCAACCGGCCGGTCCTACAGTCTTCCGAGCCACCAGCTACCCTCTGCTCGAGGGCAGGGTGAGCCGCTGACAGGGCGGATCAACCCACCCTCTGGCGCCACTTTTGAGGCATTGCTCACAGGGGCAGATACTGACCGGTTTTTGCTGGCCAGTGACGCGGGCTACGGATTCGTGGCTCGGTTTGCGGATCTTCAGGCGAAGAATAAAGCTGGAAAGGCGGTCCTGTCTCTACCCAAGGGTGCACAGGTGCTTCAGCCGGCGTCAATCAGAGAAGGAAATGATCTGCTAGTTGCGGCGGTCACAAACGAAGGCAGAATGCTGGTATTCCCACTCGTCGACTTGCCCGAGCTGGCAAGGGGTAAGGGCAACAAGATCATCGGCATTCCCTCCGCAAGAGCAGCGAGCCGGGAAGAATTCATGGTAGGCCTTGCGGTGGTATCTGCTGAAGACACCCTTCGCATTACCGCAGGGAAGCAACACAAAAACTTCAAGCTTACTGAGCTGGTCAACTACCGGGGTGAGCGGGGTAGACGGGGGAACAAGTTGCCCAAGGGCTACCAAAAAGTAACTGCTATCTCGGTTTTGCCCAAAGAGTAGCAACTCAGAAGTAGGTCAATCACCTGTGCTGGCAGAATCTTCCGGGACGAGCGCCTTGAGTAGGATTTGGAGCTGCCGTTCAAGCAGGTCCCGCTGGCCGTCCGCCAGATCACCGAGGCGAAAGCCATCATCACCCGCGGGTTCTACTGCCATCCGTGTTACGAGATCCAGATCTTGTGACACGAAGTCTGCAATGTGAATGCCGTCCTGGGTTTGTCTGGCGGCAACCTCAAGTTCATCGACAGCCGCTTGAGTGTAGAGACCCGGATAAATATCTCGCTCATCACCCCTTCCCAGTTCGCTACCTCCGAGAGAAAGGCCCAGTCCAACAGAAAGGCGAAGCGACGTCTCTAGCTCTGGTGCCGCCTGTTGAATCAGCCAGGCGCAACTTGCTCCCCGCAAGGCGGGTGAGCCGGTTTTGTGTTGACCCTTAAACCAGATGACCAGTCCGAACTGCCGAACCACCTGCAACTCGCCGCTATAAAATCCCGCGGCGCCATAAATCATCCTGTGCACCGTCGCCACATATCGTTGCAAACGACGCTCATCTACGGTCTCTAGGTAACCGGGCAAGCTCCTAAGATAAATGAACAGAATAGCGGTATCTGCATAGTGATCTTCGCTATCCCCATCGATTACTCTCGGCTGCAACAGTTCTAGCGGAAGGGCGGCAACCCGCTCTTGCAGGGCCGTTACCTCATTTGGACTGACTTCGCTTTCTCCTGTGACTGCCGCCAGTTCGGCGCTGACCAACTGAAGATTTTTTGCCAGGCGCTGCGCCATCGCACGAGTGGCGAAATAGATGCCGATGCTAAGCAACAGCGCCAGGCCCGACATCGACAACAAAAACTGTTGTTGGGCGGACCGCTGGATCTCGGTGTCTATGGTGACCTCGGCAGTTCCCGCCGTATCGCCCGCGATTACGATGGAGGATGTAAAGTGCAGACCGTCTGGGCGTCTGATGCCTGCTGCGGAAAGCTCCAGGCCTTCCACATCCAGTGCCCTGCCTGCCGAAATCTGACTGTGCTGTGTTATTCGGTTAAGTTCACCGGCGACTCCCAGCATGTCGCTAGTGGCCAACTCATTTCCAAGCCGATCAGCGAGATGTTCGGCCATGGACTGACCAAATTCTGCCTGTAGGTTTTGCTGGGTGTATCGATTGGATTGGGCAGCGAGCACAACCAGTGTGAGTGTCGCAACCAGACAGCAGCCGCTGGCGGCGAGCGCCAGTTGCTGGCTAAGCGGCAGTCGGGTTATCGATGACAAAAGATCGCGCACTGCTTCTCTCGATCGGCAAGTCGTGAAGTGAGTATAAACCGGTCCATTGCGCTATGCTTGCACCCCCATAACGGAGGAGCCGATGATTACGCCGAGGTATGCGCTAACGGCGATTGCCACCAGCGCCGAGGAAGATGTCTTTCAACCATTGGAGGCGTTTTTGCCTTCGATGAAAATAGTGCCCGTCGATGCTCGCGAGTTGCCGGTACCACGAAGTCTCTCCAATTGCCGTCGGGCGCGTACCTTTTACTTTGGAGATACAGAACACGCCGGCTCGGTTCAGGCGGCGCTTCAGGTGTTTTCCAAAAAAAGTGGAATCGATATTTTTTGGCAGAGTCTCGAATCAAGACAGCATGCATACAAACTCGCCATATTTGACATGGACTCAACCCTTATCCGCTGTGAGGTAATTGATGAGCTTGCCTTGGAGGCGGGTGTTGGGCCGGAAGTAGCCGCTGTTACAGAGCAGGCAATGCGTGGAGAGATCGATTTTAAGGAGAGCTTTAGGCGGCGGCTCGGGATGCTGGAGGGATTACCTCAGGAGGCACTTGGATTGATAGCTAGCCGTTTGCCAATCACCGAAGGGTTGCCCGAGCTCATTACTACTCTGCGAGCGCGAGGCTTTCTTACTGCTATCGTTTCTGGCGGATTTTCCTACTTTGCGGACCATCTTCAGGCGACTTATGGATTCGACCGGATTAAGGCGAACGAGCTTGAGATTGTGGATGGCAAGGTGACCGGTCGCGCGGTGGGTGACATTGTTGACGGGGAAGCGAAGCGAGCATGGCTCAGATCTCTGGCCTCAGAGTTCGCTCTGACGGCAGATCAGGTCATTGCGGTTGGCGACGGGGCCAATGATATCCCTATGCTTACTGAGGCAGGGCTGGGTGTGGCTTTTCAGGCGAAGCCGATTGTGAGCGAGGCCGTGCCCTTTGCGATTAATTTTTCTGGTCTTGATAGCGTCCTCTACCTGTTGGGGTCCGAGAGCGAGCTAGAGCGCAACTGACACTGACCTTCAGGGTTGACTGGGGTATCATCACCCCGCTTTTTCACAGGAATACGTTATGGCCAATTTTTCTACCAATGAATTCAAGCCGGGACTCAAGGTCATGCTTGATGGTGATCCTTGTTCCATCCTGGAAAATGAATATGTAAAGCCGGGAAAGGGACAGGCTTTTAATCGTGTAAAGCTGAGAAACCTTAAGTCAGGTCGGGTTTGGGAGCGCACCTTTAAATCCGGTGACTCCCTGGAAGGCGCTGACGTTATGGATGTTGAGCTGGAGTACTCCTACACCGATGGAGAGTTCTTTCACTTTATGGACCCCGTCAGTTTTGAGCAGCATGCTGCATCGGGTGACGCGGTAGGAGAGACGCAAAAGTGGTTAAAGGAGCAAGAGAAATATGAGGTTACCCTCTATAACGGCGCCCCCATCACGGTAACTCCGCCGAATTTTATCGAGCTTGAAATTATCGAAACCGACCCGGGGCTGAAGGGCGATACAGCGCAGGGTGGATCCAAGCCGGCCACTTTAAGTACCGGCGCAGTGGTGCGGGTACCGCTGTTTATTTCTCAGGGCGAAGTCATTCGCGTTGATACACGCTCGGGCGAGTACGTCAGCCGAGCAAGCAAAAATTAACCGGTGACAGACTGGCGACCGAGCGCAAATAGAGAAGCGCTCGAAGCCCGCGCTGTTCTTTTTCGGCAGCTGCGAAATTTTTTTGAACATAGAGGTGTACTGGAAGTAGAAACCCCGTTGCTGTGTTCTGCGGGGGTGACCGACGCGGCTATCGAGCCCTTTGTGTTAGGTCCTGCGGAGGACCGGCGTTATTTGCAGACATCGCCCGAATATCCCATGAAGCGTTTGCTTGCTGCAGGCTCCGGAGATATTTATCAGATCTGCAAGGCGTTTCGGGCCGGTGAGCTGGGGCGGCAACATAATCCCGAGTTCACGATTCTCGAGTGGTATCGCCTGCACACCAACCACTATCAACTAATAAGAGAAGTTGCGGAGCTGATCTCTGCCGTGCTGGCCCGAAAAGGGTGGCAAATTTGGCCTTGGCAGACGCTGTTTAAAACGGTTTTTGATATTGACGGCCTCAGCGCTACAAGCGAAGAACTTCGGGCTCTGGCCGGAAGCCGGCTCGATCATGTGCCAAAAGATCTGGATCATCAGGGGCTTCTCGATCTTCTCTTCACTCACTGCGTAGAGCCAGTCATCGCTGACTGGGGTGTGGTATTTGTTGTTGACTATCCGGCTTCTCAAGCTGCTCTCGCACGCGTCATGGTTGACCGCCCCATCCCAGTTGCCGCGCGTTTCGAGTGTTATGTGGATGGGACCGAGCTTGCAAACGGTTACTGGGAGTGTGTTGACTCAAGGGAGCTTGAGAGACGCTTTGAGGCAGATAATGATCAGCGGAGGGCCCTTGGAATTGAGACGCGTCCATTGGACTCTTCGCTGCTGGCCGCCTTGGGAAGTGGCATGCCTGAGTGCGCAGGGGTGGCGCTTGGAGTTGACCGTTTGTTAGCGCTGCAACTGGGCCTCGCATCCATCGGTGATGCGATCAGTTTTGACTGGCAGGTGTCCTAAGATGGCGACGAATTGTCGAGCTCTTTAATGATGGCTGGTTCATAACACTCAATAAAGGCCTTGGGTGGGCGCTTGGGGCGTCCTGATGATATCTCTATGCAGACAAATTCCAATCTTGCTCGCAGGACGCTATCCCCGGTTGCCAGATTAATGATTTGGATACGGCGCTCCATGGTGAGCCGCTTATCCCAGGCAGTAATCCAGGTACCAACTGCAAGCTTATCTCCACGATAGGTTGCAACGAGATAGTCGTACTCAGCCCGGATCAGAGCCATTGCACGATCGAGGTGTTGGTATTCCAGGGCACCGAGACCAAGGGCTGTGGTGTGCGCCCAGGCCGCTTCCATGCACCAATTGACGTAAACCGTATTGCGGGTGTGAGACAGCTCGTCAATATCTGATGGGGCGACCCGGGTCATCCAAACAAAGGGATTGTGGTAATCCCATTGGGCGTCGGCAGCTTCCATCATCCGCTCGATGAGGCCTCTTTTTGTGCTATCAAAAAGTAGGCAAGGGTAATGGCGACGAGCGGCCCTACGTAATTAAAAACTGCGTAGGGAAGATAATCGAGAGTGGCCACTCCCAACGTGGCGCTCATGTAGGCACCGCAAGTATTCCAGGGCACCAACACCGAAGTGAGCGTTGCAGAATCTTCAAGGGAGCGCGACAGGTTGAGACGATTCAGATGCCGTTCATCATAGGCCACGGTAAAGAGCCTGCCGGGTAGGGCGATAGCGAGAAACTGATCGGCGGCGAGAATATTGGTGACGACGCCACCCGTGATGGTCGCCAGCACCAGATCCCCCGTACTTTTGACGCGCTTGAGCGCCACATCCAAGATTTCCTTAAGGATACCGGTGCGCTCAAGCACCCCTCCCAGAGACAGAGCGGTGATGATCAACCAGACCGTATTGAGCATGCTCGCCATACCGCCCTTGCTCAACAGGTTGTTCAGGGACTCATCCGGACTACTGCCTTTGTACCCATCGAATAACGCCGTCCAGAGACCTCGAATCATTGGTGACGAGCCATCAGCAGATAAGCTGAGCCCGTAGCGCATCACCGCCTCCGACTGAAAGATCACGGCGAAAAATAGTCCGATGAGCGTTGAGATAAGAATGGCTGGATAAGCGGGAATTCGAAGTGCTACCAGCACGAGCATGCCAACCAGAGGGAGCAGGCTGTACCAACTAACGTCGAAGGCCACAGCAAGCGCTTCTCGCAATTTCTCGATTTCCTCAGGGGGTCGAGCAGCTTCCTCTGCGTTAAGCACGAAGAAGATCAGCGCAACGATAAACGCCGGCACTGTGGTCCAGAGCATATGACGTATATGGGCGAACAAGTCGACGCCAGTGCAGGCTGCCGCCAGATTAGTGGTGTCCGACAGCGGTGAGAGCTTGTCCCCGAAATAGGCGCCGGAAATAATGGCGCCTGCTGTAAAGGCAGGTGAGAGGCCAAAGCTGTCCGCAATGCCGATTAGACCGATGCCTAGTGTGCCTGCGACAGTCCATGAGCTGCCTATACTGATTGAGGCAAGCGCACAAATAATGGCACTTGCTGCATAGAAAAATGACGGGTCTAGTAAGGCAACCCCATGGTAAATCATGGCGGGCACGGTCCCGCTCAGGATCCAGCTACCAATTAGTGACCCTACAGCCAGAAGGATGAGGATAGGGCCCATTCCTACCTTGATGCCCGACACCAGCGCGTCCTGTATGTCTTCCCATTTCAGTCCGCGATGAAGACCGACGAGAGCTGCTGCTGCGGTGGCCACGACGAGGGCAATCTGGTTTGGCCCGTAGGAAGCGTCAGAACCGAACAGTTGTACTGCGGCAGAGAGTAGCCCCACCAACAGTACGATGGGTGCAAGTGAAAGCAGCATGTGTATGCCCGCGTTAGACCGGTCGGTAGCCGGGCTTGGTCATTGCAATTTGAAAGGTACCAATGATGCGCTCGCGGAATCCACCTTCACAGTAGCTGAGGTAGAAGCGCCACATTCTGATAAAACGATCGTCGAAGCCCATATTCTTAACCTGGTCCAATTGGTTCAGGAACCTATGGTGCCATGCTTCGAGGGTCTTGGCGTAGTCCAGCGTGATATCCCGCAGATCGCTCAGCTGCAGGTCGGTATGGCGGGCAAGGTTTTCGCTAATAATATTAAGGGAGGGGAGGCAGCCTCCCGGAAAAATATAGCGCTTGATGAAGTCTACTGAGTCGCGCGCCTGTTCATAACGTTGGTCCGTCATGGTGATTGCTTGAATGACAGCTTTACCTGTGGGCTTCAGCAGCTTGCTGACGCAACTAAAGTAACTTTCATAAAACTCATGGCCCACCGCCTCAATCATTTCTATTGAGACAAGCTTGTCGAATTTACCGGTGAGGTTTCGGTAATCCTCGCACAGGACGGCGATTCGATCAGACAGTCCCCGGCGGGCTACCTCGTCACAGGTGTGCTGGTATTGCTCCCGGGATATGGTGGTGGTTGTTACTCGGCAGCCGTAATGCTCGGCCGCATGAATTGCCATGCCGCCCCAGCCTGTCCCGATTTCAATCAAATGATCTTCCGGTTTGAGCTCCAGAGATTGGCAAATCAGGTCCAGCTTGTGTACCGCCGCTGTGTTGAGATCCTCTGATTCATCAGGAAAGACTGCTGATGAATACATCATCGTTGGGTCCAGGAACAGCTCGAAAAAGTCATTTCCTAGATCATAGTGGGCGGAGATGTTCTTTTTTGATCCGCTCAGAGTGTTGCGCTTGCCGAGATGGGCGAGTTTGAGGGCGCTGCGGGTTAGCCAGTTCTGCTTGCCACGCATTGCCTCCATGGTTGGCAGGTTGGCGCAAAACAGTCGCGTCACTTCAGTTAAGTTGCGACTACTCCAGTCTCCGTCGATGTAGGCCTCTCCGGAGCCAATGGTGCCGCCGGTAAGTACTCGCCAATACAGACGGGAATTATGTACGGTGACTTCTGCGTGGGGTGCGCTTGGGTCGGTATCGTATCCAAGCTTGATCACCTCACCCTTATCATGAATGGTGAGGGTTCCTACTTTTAAATTGCGAAGTAGCCTGAGTAGCAGATCCCGGGCGACGTTGGGGTGGGTGAGCTTGCCGAACAAAGGAAGCCGGGGGATCTCACGAACACTGGTATTGCTCATCGTTACTTACCTGAACCGAGTTAGCCGTCATTAGGTTACGGCATCACCCCCCCTTTGGATGAGGGTACAGCGGAATACCCTTCAACCACAATCGTAATGCCTCCCAATAAATCGCCGCGGTAACCTTGGCCGTCATCAGCGGTACGCCCAGAATGGCGAGAACCAGATTCCGCGGTGTGAAAGGCTCCGCCTCAAGTGTAAGGGTAGCGTCAAATACCTTTTTGTCGCCCTGATAGTTGCTAAGTTTAATCGACAGTGTTTCGTCGGGTGCGGTGCTCGACCAGTGGTAGGTCATATCCATAGGGTTGAAGGGCGAGACGTGCATCGCTTTTGAGAATTCGGTGTTTAGCTGGCCCGAGGAATCGGTAACGGGAAGTACGTAGCTGTGGCGCTCGTCCCATGGAGTATTGGTTACCTCCGCAACTATATGGCTCAGCCGTTGGGTGCTTTCGTCAAAACAAAAATAACAGGCAATCGGATTAGACTGCACGCCAAAGTAACGCCAGTTCGCCAGTAACAGCACTTTACCCCGCTGGGTGTCTCCCGTTTCTTCGTAGATCCGCTGTCGAACCTCATCAAGCAGTGGTTTCGCCGGGTCACCCAAAAAGTCCTTTCGAAGAAACCGTGCACAGGCCCATCGTCTTGCCGACCAAAGAGGGACATCATCCACTAGCTCAGGAAGTTCACTCACATCCACCAAGGGCATAAACACCCGATACCGGAACGCGTGTTTTTTTGGACTGTGGCGGCAGTGCCACAAGGTCCCTCGATACAACCGGGATGGCAGCGTCACCTCAGGCCGCCACAGCCCTGGTGGCGGATAATGCATCTGCTACCCGCAGTCCGCTGGTCAAGCCATCCTCGTGGAAGCCATTGTGCCAATAGGCTCCGCAGAACCAGGTGCAGTAGCCGCCGTTGATCTCACCCCACCGGGATTGAGCCTGAACTCCTGCAACGGTGAATTGGGGGTGCGCATAATTAAATCGACCCAGGATACGTGCGGGGTTTATCGATTCGGTATCGTTTAGCGTGACGCAGAAGGTTTCCGGCGCCTCGATGCCCTGCAGAATATTCATGTTGTAGGTCACCACCGCCCGGTTGTTACCGGGCCGAAGACGGTAATTCCAGCTGGACCAGGTTTGTCTGTTACGTGGTAGCAGCCGGTCATCGGTATGCAGGACGACGTCATTATCTCTGTAGGGTATGGCGCCCAGAATCTCGGTTTCTTGGGCGCTGGGATCTGATAAAAGTGCCAGTGCCTGATCGGAGTGTGTTGCGATGACAACCTGATCAAAGTGGTCAGCAGTACCATCGGTGAAGCGGAGATTGACGCCGCCAGAGTGGGGACGCTCCACTGATTTGACGCCCCTGCCGGTGTAGATTCGATCTTCAAAGCCGAAAATAAGGGGCTGGAGGTATTCTCGGCTGCCCCCTTCAATCACTCGCCACTGTGGCCTGTCCTTGACCTGTAACAGACCGTGATTTCTGAAGAATCGAATAAAAAATTCCACGGGAAATTCGCTCGCATCGGTGAAGTCCGCCGACCAGATAGCGGAGGTCATTGCCAGCAGATAATGGCGACAGAAGGTCTCGCTGTAACGATTGCGCTTTAGGTAGCTGCCCAGGGTTTCACCCCCATCAAGTTTGCCCGCATCGAGATCCGCCACTGACTCGCGATTAAAGCGAAGTATTTCCCGGACCATGTTGAGAAATCGTGGGGAAAGCAGGTTGCGGCGCTGGGCAAAGAGGGTGTTGAGATTTTTCCCCGCATATTCCAATCCCGAGGCATCGTCGCGAACGGAAAATCCCATGGAAGTCTTCTTGGTGGCGACGCCAAGGTCTTCAAGCAGCTCGATGAAATTTGGATAGGTATGGTCGTTGTAGACAATGAAGCCAGTGTCGATTGCGTAGCGACGGGTCCCAAGTTTTACGTTATAAGTAGCCGTGTGGCCGCCAATGCGATCGGCGGCTTCGAAGACGAAAACATCGTGCCGTTGGGCAACCAGACGATGGGCGCAGCCCAGCCCGGAGATGCCCGACCCGATTATTGCTACCTTCACACGTGGGTGCCTCGAAAGGGGTGGGTGGTTTAGATAACGAAAGTACGTTGCTTGGCTTGAGCCGGATCAGGGCCCCCCGCAGCGGCATGGAAGCATGCAAAATCATTTTTGTGCATTATTGCCAGCCGGTGTATCCTGAAGGCCCTGACTGAGCTTTGAACCCCCCCCATGGTAGAAGAGAAAGGCGAAAATGAGGTCGGAGCTCAGCGTACAAGCGGGTGGTCCGCACCGACTGGGCGACGCACCGATGAATGGAGCGAATGTCTCGTTCATATCGGTAAAAGTCACGATCGTGCAGCCTTTACGCGCTTTTTTCGTCATTTTGCACCGCTTATCAAGGCGTTTGCCCTAGCTGGCTCCTCCTTATCCGCCAGTCACGCCGATGAACTGGTCCAAGAGGTCATGCTGAAGGTCTGGCAGAAGGCCGACGGCTTCAATCCTGAGAAAGCCGCCGCCAGTACGTGGATCTACACCATCGCGCGGAATTGTCGCACCGACATGTTCAGGCGCCTTCAGAAATTTGATACCCAGCTTGCCGCTGAGGATTTGAGTATCGAGGTCGAGGGAGAAGAACCCTTTGCGGTGCTCCATAACCGGCGCGGCTCTGACAGAGTCCGTAATTTGATGGGCCAGCTGCCCCCAGATCAGGCGCAAATCCTCGCAAAAGTGTATATGGAGGGGAAATCTCATTCCGAGGCGGCCGCTGAGCTTGACCTGCCCTTGGGTACGGTGAAGTCCAGGGTCCGACTGGCGATACAAAAACTGCAGGTACAAATGGATAGGCAGTAAACCAAATAAAAGAAGGGCGCGTAGGAGAGTTCATCAGTAACAGAAGCTGTCGGCGGATTCAGGGGAAATCGCCGGCACAGAGAAAGAAACCATTATGGCTATGGCAAATCATCATCCAAGTAACGATTTTTTAATGGAGTATGCGGCGGGGACACTCCCCGTTGCACAGGCAGCGTGCATCTCCGCTCATCTCAACTATTGCGACCGATGCCGCCGCGTGTATGACCAAATGCAAAATATTGGCGGCGTCATGCTGGAACGGTTGGATCCTGTGCCTGTCTCGGAAGCGGTCCTCGACGCAGTGCTTGGTAGGCTAGATGAGCCTGAGCCTCTTCATCACCCGCAGGCAAAAGCTGCAGTTGAGTTACCTGCACTTCTCCGCAGGATCATTAATGGTGACTTCAGTCAGCTCGTATGGAAGCGCATCACCAAGAGTCTTAGCATCAGCTATTTATCTACCGGCGACAGTGATTACGAGTTCGCACTGTATCGAATCGCGGCGGGCGGCCGTATCCCTGAGCATCAACATGCCGGTACCGAAATGACACTGGTACTCGAGGGGGGCTTCTCGGACAGCAATGGCCATTACCATGCGGGTGATTTCATATACCGGGTTGCTGATGAGAAGCATGCGCCTGTTGCCCTCGACGGCGAGGATTGTATTTGTTTAGCGGTGCTGGATGCTCCGCTGCGGTTTACTGGTTGGAATTATCGCTGGTTGAATCCGTTTTTGCAGCTTCGAGCCAGCTAAAAGCTGTATTGGCAAGGATAGCCTCAAGGCTGGACGGGATTCATCCCGGAGGGTCTTGTTCACGGCCAGCACGTAAGGGTCTCTACTAACACAACTAATATCAGGCCAAACCACTATGCGACTAGCGATACCCCGTGAAACACACCCGGGTGAAGACCGTGCGTCCGTCACCCCTGACACAGTCAAAAAGCTCGTGCGGCTTGGCGCCGACGTTGCCATCGAGTCCGGCGCTGGAAAAGGTGCCGGGCACTCGGACGACGCGTTCAGAGAGGTTGGCGCAACTATCGAAGCGGACAGAGATGCCCTGTTGGGTAGCGGCGACATGGTACTGAGGCTCCGAAAGCCTGAGCTGGATGAAGTAGCCAAGCTCAAGCCCGGGTGCATTCATGTTTCCTACCTTGATCCCTTCAACGAGCACGATTTGATCCGTGAGTTTGCGGCGCGGGAGATTACCGCGATTAGTATGGAGATGATTCCCCGGTCTACTCGTTCCCAAAAAATGGATGCGTTGAGTTCTCAGGCGAATCTGGCGGGCTACATTGCAGTCATGCTCGCTGCAACTCGCTTGCCACGAATTTTTCCCATGATGATGACACCGGCAGGAACACTGAAGCCGGCGAAGGTTTTCATCATTGGCGCCGGGGTTGCGGGTCTTCAGGCCATTGCAACGGCGAAGAGACTGGGAGCAAGGGTGACGGCTTTTGATACCCGCCCTGTGGTGGCTGAGCAGGTTCAATCACTGGGGGGCAAGTTTTTGGAAATCGATCTCGGTGACACCGGTCAAACCAAGGATGGCTATGCGCAGGAGTTAACACCTGAGCAGGTGGAGATGCAGCGACAGGCGCAGAAGGAAGTCATTGCGGAGTCCGATGTGTTAATCACGACTGCGCAGGTATTTGGTCGCAAGCCGCCTCTGCTGGTGACCCGGGATATGGTTGAGGGCATGGCGCCGGGCTCGGTCATCGTCGATATGGCAGCGGAAACTGGTGGCAACGTGGAAGGTTCAGTGCCCAATGAAGTCGTTGAGGTAAATGGTGTCACGATCATCGGTACCGGCAGCCTGGCCAACCTTGTTGCTCGAGACGCCACCCAGATGTACGCCAGCAATATGTTTAACCTCGTCGAAGACACTTGGGACACCGAGGCCAAACAGTTTGTCCTCGATATGGAGAATGACATTCTTCCGGGCTGCGTGATTACTCACGGCGGCGCGGTCGTTCACCCGACTATCAAAAATATAATCGAAGGAGCCGGCTGATTATGAATGGTGCAGAATATCTCCTGTTTATCCTCATGTTGTCGGTTTTTCTCGGCTTTGAGTTGATCAATAAAGTCCCTGCGACACTCCATACTCCCTTGATGTCTGGTGCTAACGCGATCTCGGGGATTACCGTGGTTGGTGCCGTGGCCCTCGCTGGCAATGGCCAGGGTGATCTTGCCCAGTGGCTGGGGGCGGGCGCTGTTGCTCTTGCAACGGTCAACGTGATTGGTGGGTACCTGGTTACCGATCGCATGCTTGGCTTCTTTAAAAAGCGGGAGGACTAATCATGGATACAAGCGTTATTACAGGTCTGGGTTACGTCGTTGCCTCCGGCTTATTTATTTTCGGCTTGAAAATGCTGGGCTCTCCGGCGACTGCTCGCCGGGGCAACATGGTCTCCGCGGCGGGTATGTTGGTCGCTATTGTCGTTGCATTGATGGATCAGGGAATCGTTGATTACACCTGGATTATTGGCGGCATGGTCGCCGGCGGTCTCGTTGGCGCGGTAGCTGCCAGAGCCGTGGCGATGACCTCGATGCCCGAGATGGTCGCACTGTTTAATGGCCTTGGGGGTTCGGCGTCGCTGTTGGTTGGCTGGGCTGCACTCACCCCCGACGCGGCGACCTTTACCCTCGTAACCATCGTCTTATCCATCCTTATTGGTGGAGTTACCCTGACGGGTTCTTTGATCGCTTACGGCAAGCTCAGTGAGATCATGGGTAGTGGACAAATCGTCTTCCGCGGACAGCAGATTGTTAACTCCTTGGTCATCATCGGCATTTTCTCAGGCGCCGTCATGTTTACCATGGAGCCGACTAACCCTAACTGGCTCTACATGGTGATTGGTCTTTCGCTGGTGTTTGGCGTGATGGCTGTCATCCCGATTGGCGGCGCAGACATGCCAGTGGTTATCTCTCTGCTGAACTCTTATTCTGGTCTCGCGGCCTGCGCGGCAGGTTTTGCGATTGATAACAACGTGCTGATCGTAGCCGGCTCTCTGGTGGGGGCCTCGGGCATCATTCTTACCCAAATCATGTGTAAGGCAATGAACCGCTCTTTGACCAACGTGTTGTTCTCAGGTTTCGCCAGTGTCTCCAACGAGGTCACTGAAATTGAAGGCGAGATCAAGCCCATCAATGCAGAAGACGCCTACTACATTCTGGAAGCAGCCAGTAGCGTGGCGATTATCCCGGGTTACGGCATGGCCGTCGCACAGGCCCAGCATGTAGTGAAAGAGCTTTCAAATCTGCTGGAAGCCAATGGTGCGGAGGTGGTCTTTGGCATTCACCCGGTAGCGGGTCGTATGCCTGGTCACATGAACGTTTTGCTCGCAGAGGCCGACGTTCCCTATGACCAGCTTCTAGAGATGGACGAAATCAATCCGCGCATGGATAACGTGGACGTGGCGATTGTTATTGGCGCTAATGACGTGGTGAACCCGGCAGCCCGCGAGGTCGAATCGTCCCCCATTTATGGCATGCCGGTAATCAATGTTGCCGATGCAAGGACAGTCTTTGTGCTCAAGCGATCAATGGCCTCTGGCTTTGCGGGTATTGAAAACCCGCTGTTCTATAAGGAAAACACCCGCATGCTATTTGGCGACGCCAAAGAAAGTCTTGGCAAACTGGTTACCGAGCTCAGTAGCTAATTCCCGGACAGACTCAGTGAAAAAGCCCGAGTATCGGGCTTTTTTTATGCCTGTTTTTGGGTGGCCCTTACTCGTAAACCACACTCGCAACCTGTGACCAGTTGGGAGGAGAAAGCCAACTTTGAACCCTAAGTGTTTTCGAACTGTAGAGCCGCAAGTCGAGCATATAGATTGCAGGTCGCCAACAGCTCTTTATGAGTGCCAACCGCAATCACCCTGCCCTGATCCACCACTGCTATTTGATCTGCATTGACAACCGTTGAAAGCCGATGAGCGATGATAATCGTGGTTCGCTCACGCATAATTTCTGCCAACGCCTGCTGGACATGGAACTCGCTCTCGGTATCCAAAGCGCTGGTAGCTTCATCAAGCAGGAGAATCTCCGGGTCCTTCAATACGGCTCGAGCAATCGCAAGTCGCTGGCGCTGCCCACCTGATAGTTGTACCCCTTGAGCGCCCAGAGAACTCTCATAGGCGTCTGGCAGTGCATCAATAAATTCGTGAGCGTGAGCGATCTTTGCCGCAGTTTTGATTTCTTCTATCGACGCATCTGGTTTGCCGTAGGCGATGTTGTAGCGAACGCTCCCGGTGAAGAGAACGGGACTCTGTGGCACTAGCGCCGCCTTCTCGCGCCAGGCGGCCAGCGGCATGTCGCGGATGTTGGTATCGCCGTAATAGACCCCGCCGTCCCGAGGATCGTGGAAGCGCTGCAAGAGTTCGAATATTGTCGACTTGCCCGCACCCGATGGTCCCACGAGAGCCAAAGTGACACCGGGTTCAATGGTCAGGTTTAAGTCCCGCAGAGCTGGCGTGTTTGGTCGGCTTGGATAGAAAAACTCAAGTGTCCTGATATGGGTGGTCTGCTGCTTCCCCGGTGTCAGAGTTCCTGTGTCGGGGACGCCGCTGGTCTCTTCGAGAAGTTCAACCAGACGTTCCGCAGCGCCAGCGGCACGCTGAAGATCGCCCCAAACTTCTGATAATGTGGCGAATGCAGCGCCCAACATGACCGCATAAAAGACAAAAGCGCCGAGTTCTCCGCCTGACATTTTCCCGGAGATGACGTCCTGGCCTCCGCTCCAAATCATGGCGACCATTGCGCCCATTAACAGCAAAATTGCAAAGCCGGTTAGCAATGCGCGCTGCCTGACACGGGCCTTCGCAATCGAAAATGCGCCATCTACCTCTTTGTCAAAGGCGATCTGTTCCATGACTTGTCGGTTGTAGCTCTGGACGATTTTTATTGATTGCAAGATTTCACCCGCCCGGCTGCCGACCTCGGCGATAGACTGCTGACTGCGATTGCTCAGTGCACGGACTCGCCTGCCGAAAAACAGGATTGGTAGCAGGGTCAGCGGCACGCCAAACATGATGATCAGACTCAATTTTAAATTGGTGATCATCATCATAATGAGAGCGCCAATCAGAGACAGGGTATTGCGCGCGGCTAGGCTTACCGACGACCCGATAAGTGTTTGTAGCAGCGTTGTATCCGTGGTCAGTCGCGACATAATTTCTCCCGACTGATTGCGCTCAAAGAACTCGGGCTGAAGAGCGACCAAATTGTGAAAAACCGCACTTCTAAGATCGGCACTGACACGCTCTCCAAGCCAGCTGACCAGATAAAAGCGGATCATTGCGCCCAGCGCCATTCCCACGCCAACGGCAAAAATAAACCCGATCGCCTTGCGTAAGCCCTCGTCATTGGCTCCGGTGAAGCCATCGTCAATCAATACTTGCACTCCGTAGCCCAGCGAGAGCTGCATTAGTGCGGTGGCGATAAGGGCGACGCTTGCCGCCACCAGTCGAAGTTTGTGTCGCCAAAGAAAACCCAGGAGTCGACGGAGAGGTTTGTAACGACGATGGGGGGCTGTGGGCGCCGCGGTAGCAGCGTGGTCTGATTCAGAGCTCATATAACGGACGGCTTCTGGTAGGCGTCACCGCGATCCATGTTGATTTTCTCTTTCATCGATCACCCTCAGAGTGGCGCTTATCCAGTGCCTTGCCGAAGAAAATCCCCAATTCAAAAAGAAGCCACATCGGGATAGCGAGGAGGGATTGAGAAATCACGTCTGGAGGGGTCAGAAGCATGCCAGCGATAAAGCAGCCAACGATTATCCATGGCCGTTTTTTTGCCAGCGACTCGGCGGTGGTCACGCCACTCCAGATCAGAATTACGGCGGCTATTGGAATCTCGAAAGCGACCCCGAATGCGAAGAAAATTTTCAGGACGAAGTCGAGATAGCGGTTAATGTCGGTCATTACCGTTACGTCTGTCGGCGCAACGCTGGTGAAAAACGCAAAGATGAGTGGGAATACGACGAAGTACGCGAAGGCGGCACCGGCGTAAAACAGAGCCACACTGGAGGCAAGTAGTGGAAAGGCCACCTTCTTTTCGTTGCGGTACATCCCCGGTGCCACGAATGCCCAAATCTGAAAAAGAATATAGGGTATAGCGACAAAAATAGCGGTGACCAACGTTAGCTTGAAGGGAGTCAAAAACGGAGACGCTACTTCGGTAGCGATCATACTAGATCCCTCGGGCAAGAGATTTCTCAAGGGTTGAGATACGACCCCGTATATTTCGTTGGCGAAGGGAAACAAGACAATGAATGCAATCAGTACTGCCAGAACTGCCCGAAGCAATCGGTCACGTAATTCCGCAAGATGACTGATAAGCGGCTGGGGCGTGTCTTCTATCAGGTCATCAGTCACGGCTGGTTTTTGGTTTCCTTGTCGCGGTCATCGCCAACTGTGCTTGGCTGACTGAAGAGGTCAGCGGTTTCCTCCGAAGTTTGGGACTGGACCGCTGTTTCAACCTGATGTATTTGCTCTTTCACCGGAGCAGTGAGGTCTTTGACCTGTTTTTCGAGATCATTGGCACTGGCCTTTAGCTCTCGCATGACCTCATCATTATGAAGCTCTCGCTGAATGTCCGTCCTGACTTCATCGAAGCTTCGTCTGATACGCTTGACCCAGCGCGTGGTTACCCGCACCGCATCAAGGAACTGCTCCGGCCCGAAGACAAGGAGGCCAACTACACTGATGAGCAGTAGCTCGAAGAAGCCAATGTCAAACACGAAGCCTTGGCCGCTTATTTGGTTAGATCGTTATCCGCATCGGCTTCGCGTTTCTGAGGAGCCTCATCTGCGTTGTCGGTATCTTTGATACTTTTTTTGAATCCCTTAATCGCACTGCCCAGATCACTGCCTATATTTTTCAATCGTGATGTACCAAATAGCATGACCACGATGGCCAGGATAATAAGGAGTTGCCAGATACTGATGCCACCCAAACCCATAATATGCCTCTCTCGTTGTTTCTTTTGTCGCTTCGCTGGCAGCGATACTATGCCTTTGACCGCGATTGCTTTTCCGTGAGACCCGATGTACCCATGCGAGCGCCCAGAGCGTCGAGCACCTCTTCCTGACTGAGATTCAGGTGGGCGAGCATTACCATGGTGTGAAACCATAGGTCAGCCACCTCAGCTATCAGAGCGCTTCTGCTAGCATCGGTATTCTCAAAGTCCTTTGCCGCAAGGACAACTTCGGTCGCTTCCTCGCCGACTTTTTCCAAAATCTTGTTTAGGCCGGCAGCGTAAAGGGATGCCACATAAGAGTCTCCGGGCGCTGCTGCCCGGCGCTCCTCTAGGGTTGCTTGCAACGCGCCGAGTACATTATTCATATTTTTTCACGCTCCAGAACCCAGCTGTCCCCACGGGGTTCGTAGAAAAAACAGGTGGGGCGGCCGGTATGGCAGGCACCCGAACCTCTCTGATTTACCTTGAGCAACAGGGTGTCCCCGTCGCAGTCCAGGCGAATGTCAACGAGTTCCTGAACACTGCCAGAGGTCTCTCCCTTGCGCCACAGAGTTCCACGAGAGCGAGACCAGTAAACCGCTCTGCGCTCCTTTAGCGATAGTGACAGCGCCTCAGCGTTCATCCACGCAAGCATAAGCACTTCGCCGCTGTTGGCATCCTGCGCGATAGCGGGCAGTAACCCCTCATTGTTCCAGTGTGGATCCATGGATTCGTCAATATTACTGTCTGAGCTCATCGACATAGTATGCCAGACCTAGCGCGTTAAACTCAGGGTGACACTCACCGCGAGAACGGTTACCCCAATGAGCGTTGGCCATACGGCTTGAAAGCCAAGCTGATCAACCAGAATAGCGCAAATGCCCGCACCGGCCGCGATCAAAATCCCGGTATTACTAGCCCTGCCGGGAGGCTCAGGCACGGGCTGTCTTTCGAGAGTTTTGATCAGTAATTCTGGGAGTTTTGGCAGCATCTCCAGCCAATAGGGCATCTCCCGTTGCAGTTTTTTTAGGATATTTTGCGGCGAATAGCGCTCCGCCAGCCAGCGCTCCAGAAAGGGCTTTGCGGTGTCCCATAAATTAAGCGTTGGATAGAGCTGCCTGCCCAATCCCTCTATGTTCAGGAGGGTTTTTTGCAGCAGCACCAGCTGGGGTTGGACTTCCATATTAAAACTGCCGGCAGTTCTGAACAGGGATACCAACATGTGACCAAAGGAAATTTCCGATAGAGGCCGTTCGAAAATGGGCTCACAAAGCGTCCTCATGGCGGTCTCGAACTCCCCAATCGGGGTGTCTACAGGCACCCAACCACACTCCACGTGTAGCTTTGCCACTAGTCGGTAATCCTGCTGAAAAATGGCGAGTAAATTGCGAGCAAGGTAGTAAAGATCGGACTCGTCTAACTGGCCAACGATCGCGCAGTCAACAGCAATATAGCGTGGATCCTTCGGATCGGTAGCGTCTACAAAAATGTTACCAGGATGCATGTCTGCGTGAAAAAAACTGTCTCGGAACACCTGTGTAAAAAATGTTTCAACACCGCGCTCCGCCAACAGTTTCAGATCGACGCCACGCTCATTCAAGGCGGCTATATCTGATACCGGTATGCCGTGGATGCGTTCGCTCACCATTACTTCGCGAGAGGTATGCGACCAGATAACCTGTGGTACATATACCAGCTCGCTACCGTAGAAGTTGCGACGCAGCTGCGAGGCGTTGGCAGCCTCTCGCCTTAGATCGAGCTCCCCCAAAATGGTCCGTTCGTAGTCCGCTGCAACCTCTTGAGGGCGCAGTCTTTTGCCATCTCTGAAGAGTCTTCCCACCCACTTGGCGAGGAATTTGATGAGTTTTGTATCCTCCCGAACGACGGCTTCTATATCCGGGCGCAGTATTTTTACAACGACAGATTCCCCACTGTGAAGTGATGCGCCGTGGACCTGTGCCACTGAGGCAGCGGCTAAAGGAGCGCTGTCAAAGGAAGCAAAGAGAGTGTCGACCGAGCTACCAAGCTCTCTTTCTATGGTGGCTACGGCTGCTTCCGGGGGGAAGGCCGGAACCTGATCCTGAAGCTTTGCCAGCTCGTCGGCGATGTCGTCCGGGAGGAGATCCCGTCGCGTCGACAGTAGCTGCCCGAACTTGATGAACACCGGGCCCAGAGACTCGAGGGCCTCCCGAAGTCTTTGGCCTCTGGGCACGTCCAAGGCCACCGTGGCCCGTGGGCCGGCAAAGGCGAGCAGCCGGATTAAAGGAGCCCGCCTCGATTCGGGCAATAAAAGATCCAGCCTATATCGACGCGCTGTCCGAATAACAGCGGTGACTCGCCGGATCATGGCTTTTGCTCCCCAATACGTCTGGCAAGCTTCTGCACTCGACTTTGCAGTCGATCTACACGCAATCCCAATTGCTCGATTTGCTCATAGAAGTCGTCGAGCTCTGCAGCAGGGGGCGTCAGTCGCCCCTCTTCAAGAATAAATTCAGAAAGCTGTCGTTTGAAGCTTTCTGCGCTAGCTTTGCCCCATCTAAAAAGCCCCCTTAGGACCATCGCTAATTGGTGGCCCACCACATCCCCCAAGGTATCGACGAGTGGTGCCTCCCAATCAAGATCCATGGTGGTGATGATCTGCTGCACTGCGATCAGTGGCGCCGTGTTGCCTACGAGTTCAAGCCCCCCGTTTATGAGTGCAGCCGCTGGATCTTCGGCGGTCGCGAGCCCTACGAAATCTTCCAGCGAGCCCCGCACCTTGGTGTCCATCGTGCGCTCAGAGTAGTGGCTTAGGCGCAGCTGTCCCGAGGGCTCGACGATGGCAGTGATGGCGACTTCCGGTGACGTACACTCGATACCAATCACGGTACCTGCAAGATCTCCCAAGTCCCGCTTCGCGACAGGGGCAAGCGATAGCCCTTTGTTGATCGTGGTTTCCACAGCAGCGAGCACTGCAGTGATCACCGCCGGATCGTGACCCCGGGACATGGTTACGCCTTGATGCCCTTGTGAACCGCGACGATGCCCCCGGTCATATTGTGGTAATCGCAACTCACGAACCCAGCATCCTCCATCATTTCAAGCAGCGTTTCCTGATCTGGATGCTTGCGGATTGACTCGGCGAGGTAGCGATAGCTTTCCTCGTCGTTGGCGACCAGCTTGCCCATGAGCGGCAGTATTCGGAATGAATACAGGTCATAGGCGTTTTCAAGCAGGGCATTGGTGGGCTTTGAAAACTCAAGCACGAGCAGGCGGCCACCGGGCTTAAGAATCCGCTCCATGGAGCGAAGCGCTTTGTCTTTGTCGGTCACATTTCGAAGGCCGAAAGCAATCGTGATGCAGTCAATGCTGTTGTCTGGGAAAGGTAGTGATTGGGCATCGCACTGAACAGTTTGAATGTTGCCGGAGGCGCCTTTATCCATTAGCCGGTCGCGTCCAACCTTTAGCATGGAGTCGTTAATGTCAGCCAAAATAACCTGACCCTTTGGACCGACCAGACGAGAGAACTTTGCCGCCAGATCCCCCGTTCCCCCCGCGATGTCCAGCACAGTTTGCCCACTTCGCACCGCGCTTAACTCGAGGGTAAAGCGCTTCCACAGCCGATGGATGCCCGCCGACATCAGATCATTCATCAAGTCGTATCGACTGGCAACGGAATCAAAGACACCGCGAACTAATTTTTCCTTGTCCGCTCGAGGCACTTCCCGATAGCCAAAATGGGTTGTGTCCGGGTTCTCGACGGCGTCTTGCTGGTTGTCGCTCATGGTAAGGCCTGTTTTGATGGCAGCCCTGCATTGTAACCGAGGTGAGGATGGGTTGTTGACTCAGACATAGCGGCACTCAGAAATAGCGGCACTTGGAGTAGGGCGCGAAGCGGGTGTCAGGGCTGAAAATGTAATACCTGAGTGTCCGGGTCTCTAGACTTACCCGCGCCGGCAAGCTGTTGCAAATAGCGTTGCCAGTGGCTTTCCCGATGATGAAGCAAATCTTTTAGGTAATCCCAAGTGTAGATGCCACTGTCATGGCCGTCGTCAAAAACAAGCTGCACGGCATAGTGACCCGCCTGCCTGATATCCACTATGGCCACGTTTTTTTTGCCGACTTGCAACACCTCTTGGCCGGGTCCATGCCCTCGAACTTCAGCTGAAGGGGAGTAAACACGAAGCAGCTCTGCACTTAACTCACCGTCGGCGCCGTCGACGAACTTCAGTGCCAGCACCCTGCGTGAACGTGAATAGTGAATGTGGGCTATCTCAGTCATAAACCATTTTTTCAGATTGGACGACGGTTTGGTGGTGACAGCTTTTCCCGGCAGGCCTCAAAGAATGAAGCGTGACAGATCCTCGTCTTTAGCCAGAGCGGATAGCCGGTCATCGACATACTCGCGATCAATCACAATGTTCTGTCCGGCAAGTCCCGCATCTGCGGCGGTAAAGGATACTTCTTCAAGGAGCCGCTCCATCACTGTCGCAAGACGGCGGGCGCCGATATTTTCGGCCTGCTCGTTGACTTGCCAGGCGATTTCGGCGATTCGCGAAATACCCTCATCGGTAAACTCTAGCGCCAGTGCTTCCGTTCCCAGCAGGGCCTGATATTGCCCGGTGAGGGCCGCGCGGGGTTCCGTCAGGATGCGACGAAAGTCTTCCGGTGTCAGGGGGTCCAATTCAACCCGTATCGGGAGGCGCCCCTGAAGCTCCGGTATCAAATCAGAGGGCTTGGACAAGTGAAAAGCCCCGGATGCGATGAACAGTATATGGTCGGTTTTTATCGTACCGTGTTTAGTTGATACCGAGCATCCCTCGATAAGGGGAAGCAGGTCCCGCTGGACCCCCTCACGGGATACGTCGGTACCACCGGTTTCTCCGCGCTTGGCCACCTTGTCTATTTCGTCAATGAAGATGATCCCGTTTTGCTCCGCGGACTCAATCGCCTGGGTTTTTAACTCATCCTGATTGATGAGTTTGGCGGCTTCCTCTTCTTCGAGTTGTTTAAGGGCGTCGCTCACCGACATTTTTCTCGGTTTGGCTGACGTATTCATCGTGGAGAAAAGCCCCTGTAGCTGCTGAGTCATTTCTTCCATGCCCGGCGGCGCCATAATGTCGACTTTGGCGCCAGCGTTACTGACTTCAATTTCTACTTCTCGATCGTCGAGCTCGCCTTGCCGTAACTTTTTGCGTAACACCTGCCGCGTGTTGGTGTTTGCGTCATCCCTCCCTGGTGGTAGCAGGATATCGAGAAGGCGCTCTTCAGCAAGGTCCTCAGCTCGGGCCTTTACTTTTACCATTGCGTTTTCACGATGCAGGGTAATTGATGTCTCTATCAAGTCGCGGATCATTGATTCAACATCTCTACCCACGTAACCCACTTCAGTGAACTTGGTGGCCTCTACCTTTACAAAAGGTGCCTGAGCGAGTTTGGCGAGCCGCCGCGCAATTTCTGTTTTGCCGACGCCGGTAGGTCCGATCATCAAGATATTTTTTGGAGTTATCTCCGAGCGTAGTTCAGAGTCCAGCTGCTGTCGCCGCCAGCGATTACGCAGAGCAATCGCAACGGCACGTTTGGCCTCTGCCTGACCAATAATATGCTGGTCCAGCGCGTGGACGATTTCCCGGGGGGTCATGTTTGACATTATTTGACCAGTGTTTCTATGGTGTGGTGGTGATTCGTATAAACACAGATATCGCCAGCGATGCTCAACCCCTTGCGCACAATGTCTTCGGCAGATAGTGATGTGTTGTCTAGCAGTGCTCTGGCCGCGGATTGGGCGAAAGGACCTCCCGATCCGATGGCAATTAAATTATCTTCGGGTTCGATTACGTCGCCGTTTCCCGTGATCACTAGCGAGGTGGTGTTATCTGCGACCGCCAATAGTGCCTCCAGGCGACGAAGAGATCGCTCGGACCGCCAGAGCTTGGCAAGTTCAACAGCGGCTCTTGTGAGCTGTCCTTGGGTTTTTTCGAGCTGGGCTTCAAACAGCTCGAATAGAGTAAAGGCATCGGCGGTTCCCCCGGCAAATCCAGCCAAGACCTGATCCCGGTAGAGGCGCCTCACCTTTCTGGCGTTGCCCTTCATCACGGTATTGCCCATCGATACCTGGCCGTCACCTCCCATGGCAACGACCCCGTCTCGGCGGATTGATAAAATCGTCGTCCCGTGGAACTGCTCCATGGCGATCTCCTCACTGAATGTCTTATATGGTGGGCGTAACCGAGATTTCAAGGGTTATCCCGGTTACCTGAGATGCTCAAGGATTACGGGGGCGCTTAAGGAGCAGAGTGTCGATTGATTGCTGTGCGGTAATCGATCGGGCCCTTGCCATGGCAGACCGGGACTCAAAGGGGCCGACATAGACACGAAACCAGAGGCCATTATCACCGCGTGTTTCCTCGATTGCAGCGGTGAGGCCCAGCAAAGCAAGCTCTGCGCGTCGACGGTCGGCATCTTTTTGTAGCCGGAATGAACCTGCTTGAAGTAGATACACGTCTCCGTCTGCGGCATTTTCCGACAGCCCCGCAGGCTCAACATCCGATGCCAAATCCAGATGCTGGTTCGGTAGTACAGTGAAGAAGTCGTACTGGGGCTTTGGCCCCGAGCTCTCGTCAGTGGTGGCCGCTGGATCCGAGAGAGTGACTGCGGGCGGTTCGCCTTGGGTCGTCAGCCAGGCCATACTGGCAACGCCGATGAGCAGCCCGCCAATGGCGCCGACGGCAAATCCTTTCAGGTGATCCTGATTCAGTGATGGTGGCCCACCCGCGGTGCCGCTCGCGCGCGGATTGGCGCCGCGATTTTTTGCCTTTTGTGGCGTTGTTTTGCGTCGAGCGCGCTGAGTTGCCACGGCTACATGCTCTCTGGCGCTGAAACACCGAGCAAATCCAGCCCGCTGCTGATGACTACTCGGGTCGCTTCAGCGAGAGCAAGTCGCGCGGTGGATAGCGGCTGGTTTTCAGCGTCCAGCATTTTATGGGCGTTGTAGAAACTGTGGAACAGGGCAGCGACATCCCGCAGGTAATTGGCAATGTCGTGAGGCTCGAGCCGGGACGCTGCTCCTTTGACTACCTCCGGATACTTGGTCAGGGCGAGGGCGAGGGCCAGTTCTTCGCTCTCCTGTAATGTTTCGAGGTGTGCCAGTCCTCGCTGGGGTGACCAGGCCTGATCAATCTCGAGAGCCTTGTTTTTGACGCTGCACACTCTGGCATGGGCATATTGAATATAAAAAACCGGGTTTTCGTTTGACTGGGTCAGCGCTAGATCAATATCGAAGGTTAACTGGGAGGTCGCGGCGCGGGCGGCCAAAAAGAACCGAGTAGCGTCTCTACCCACCCAGTCAATCAGGTCCCTCAGCGTCACGTAGCTACCAGCCCGCTTTGATAGCTTAACTTCAGCCCCGTTGCGCATGACCGTTACCATTTGATGTAGTACGTACTCGGGCCAACCCTCTGGAATACCTTCATCAAGCCCCTGTAGTCCGGCGCGCACCCGGGTGATCGTGCTGTGATGATCCGCTCCTTGCTCATTGATTACACGGTGGTAGCCACGCTGCCATTTGTCATGGTGATAGGCTACGTCGGGTACGAAATAAGTGTAACCCCCCTCACGCTTCCGCATGACCCGGTCCTTGTCATCACCGAATTCTGTGCTCTTGAGCCAGAGGGCACCACCATCCTCATAGGTGTGGCCGCCCTCGACGAGGCGCTCGACCGTGGTGTCCACCGCACCACTCGCATAGAGCGATGACTCAAGGAAATACTCGTCGAAGGAGACCCCGAAAGCCTGCAAATCAGCATCTTGCTCGCGACGCAACCAGGCTACAGCGAAGTCTCGGATGTCATCTAAGTTTTCAATATTACCACTCGCGGTGATGTCCCTGTCTGCGGCTGATACGGCGTCTCCAGCGACAAAGGCTCTTGCGAGATCGATAATGTAATCCCCCTGATAGCCATCTTCAGGCCAGCTCTCACTCTCGGGTGACAGGCCTTTTGCGCGGGCTTGAACCGACAGGGCCAGATTCGTGATTTGCTGCCCTGCATCGTTGTAGTAGAACTCCCGGTGCACATCCCATCCAGTTGCGGTCAGCAACCGGCACAGGCAGTCACCGATCGCCGCGCCGCGCCCATGCCCTACGTGCAGAGGGCCTGTGGGGTTGGCCGAGACGAATTCCACCTGTACTTTATTTTCTGTCTTGACGGGGGTGCGACCATAGTCGGACCCCGCAGCCAGGATCATGGCAATGACTTCGGTATGACTGGCTTGGGACAGGGTGAAGTTGATAAAGCCGGGACCTGCAATATCGGTTTTGGCGATCATGTTGTTGTCGGGCAGCGCGGCAACGAGCTTGCTTGCAAGCTCTCGCGGGGGTAGCCCAGCACCCTTCGCCAGAACCAGAGCAAGGTTAGTTGCCAGGTCGCCATGGCTTGGATCCCGAGTGTGATCAATCTGCGGGCTGATCCCCTCGATGGAGCTGAGAGTGCCTTCGTTGACGAGTTGCTGCAGTGCTTGCTGCAACAGAGACGTCAGCGCATCCTTCATAGTACCTCTCCAAAAAACGGTGATAACCGTTGGGATAATTGCGGCGTCCGCAAATTATCCACTGTGGCGCTCTGTTTTGACAGGTCAACAAGTCACACCGTATCCGCGGGGTCGATATCCACAAACCACCGTAGACCAGCAGGCTGTTTTTTACTGGTCGCACAGGCAACTAGTTGTGCCGCCGCTTGATGTAGCTCTTGGCGGCTAGACCCAGCCAGCAGCAGTTGTGAACGATAGAGGCCTGCACGACGCGCCATGGCTGCGGGGAGTGGGCCCACAAATCTTATCCCATTAAATGTCCGTTCCGAGACCAGAGTTGTAAGGCAACCCTCAAGAAAGCCTAGCCCCTGATCGATTGAACGACTGTCGCAACGCATGACAGCCAGATGGCCATAAGGCGGCAGACCTTGAGACTGTCGTTGTTGTAGCAGTTGATCACAAATGGCGCTCCAAGGAGACTCGAGCACGGCGCGGACCACGGGGTGATCCGGATGCCGGGTTTGGATGATGACTTCGCCTGATCTCGTGGCTCTCCCAGACCGACCGCCAACTTGAGTTAGGAGCTGTGCCAGCCGCTCCTCACCGCGAAAATCGGGGTTAAAAAGCTGTGCGTCCGCATCGATGACACCCACACAAGTCACCCGGGGAAAGTGATGGCCCTTTGTCAGCAGCTGGGTGCCCAGCAAAATACAGGGTTCTGCGTCTTCGACCTGCTCAATCAGTGTTTGCATACTCGAGCGCCCTCCCATGGTGTCGCTGTCGACTCGATGAATTGGCGTTGTAGAGAAGAGTCGCTGGAGCGCTTGCTCTGTTTGCTCGGTACCTAAACCAGCGGCGGCGAGATTGTTACCCCCACACTCCGGGCATTGGCGGGGGAGGGACTGCTGCTCACCGCAGTGGTGGCAGCACAGCCTTGGTGGAGATCGATGGAGTGTGAGACGGGCATCGCAATGGTGACAGCCCGATACCCAGCCGCATGTTTGGCATATCAAGCTGGGGGCAAACCCTCGTCGATTTAAAAATAGCAGCACCTGCTCACCACGATCCAGCGTAGCTGACATGGCGGACAATAATTGTTCCGAAAGCCCTGCATCGAGCTGCAGACCTCGGATGTCTATGAGTATTTTCTTTGGTGAAGTGGCGGCGCCCGGACGGCTTGTTAGGGGATGCCAGCGATAGCGGCCAGACCTGAAGTTGGCGACAGATTCCAGACTCGGCGTCGCCGAGCCCAAGACGATTGGGCATTGCGCGAGCTGTGCCCGCTTAACGGCGACATCTCTGGCGGAATAGCGCAGGCCATCTTGTTGGTTGTAGGAGACGTCGTGCTCCTCATCAATGACGATGAGTCCCAGAGAAGTCATCGGTACAAAGACGGCGGAGCGAGTTCCCAAAACGATGGCAGCATGCCCCGATCTTGCCATGTGCCAGTGACGGTCCCGCTCACCGTCACTGAGGCCCGAATGCAGGACGGCGATAGGAGCTTGAAACCGTGTCTGAAATCGCTGGAGCATTTGCGGGGTGAGGCCTATCTCAGGTAGCAGCACCAGCGCTTGCTTACCCGTTGCCATGGCTTTTGCAATGGCCTGCAAGTACACCTCGGTTTTACCGCTCCCGGTGATGCCTTCCAAAACATGACAGTGAAAGCTGCCGAGGCTGTCACAGATTCCCTGAAGTGCTTCGGCCTGCTCAGTGGAGGGTTCGAGACCATCGCCGCCAGACCAGTTCGGGGCCGAAACAATGTCCTGTCTCTCCGCGAGATGTTTGTTTAGCAGTTGGCGCGCTGTCGCTCTCGAAATCCCCAAGGATTCGAGTTCTTCGTAGCTTCTCGGCGCAGTTTGCAGGAGAGCAAGAAGAGCGGCTTGCTTGGGTGCCCGATCTAGGGCGCCCGGTGGTAGCCCAAGGCCCCTGAGGTTGAGTGCGAGCCCTGGCTTGCCAAAGGACGCCGGGGGCTCACCCCGGCGCTCTCTCGGCGACAGCCCCAATATCATCGCTTCGCCCGGAGGGTGTTGATAGTAATTGGCTGTCCATCGGAGCAACTCCAGTTGGGTATCGCTGATCAGCGGTGAGGCATCCAAAAGGTTCTCAGCGTGTTTCAGGTGCTCGATGTCGCTTTCCGAGCGCGGAATAATGGCAGTAATTACGGCGACTACCCGGCGATTTCCCAGCGGCACTTGCACTCTGCAGCCGACAAAGAAAGGGAGTTCGGCCCCTTTGGGCGGTAAATAGTCGAGCAATCGGCGCATTGGCGCATTCACTGAGCATCGCAAAACGAGGCTATGACTGTCTTCGGAGCCCCCCTGATCGCTGGGAGGGTCCGTGTTTACTGGATTTTCGGGCAACGCATGATCCTCTTGTGACGCTGATTGTAGCCCGTTGCCGAATTTTCGGGGATCTCGGCGTGTGATGCTTGAAAATAGGGGACATTCTGGTATTCTCCGCCCTCTTTTTTGCCCCTAGCTTTCCTTGGGGGAGTACGAGGACAGTCATGAAAGCTGAAATTCATCCCAAGTATGAAGTGATCACGGCTCGATGCAGCTGTGGCAACGAAATCAAAACCCGGTCGACAATCTGCCAGGACATCTCACTGGATGTGTGTAGCCAGTGTCATCCGTTCTTTACAGGGAAGCAGAAGATTGTCGATACTGGTGGACGAGTGGATCGCTTCAATAAGCGTTTCGCCGGTCGAAGCCTGAAGAAGTAGTGGCAAGAACACGCGAAGACGCCGGCAAAGCCGGCGTTTTTTTTACTCGTAAAAAAGACGAAAACACACAAGGCAATTAGCCATGGTCAAGCAGTTTACGAAGGATGCGTTGGACTACCACGCATTGCCAATACCGGGAAAAATCAGTGTTGAACTGACCAAGCCTGCGGATACCATGCGGCATCTCGCGATGGCCTACTCCCCCGGCGTGGCCGAGCCCTGCAACTTAATTGCGCAAGAACCACAGCTCGCTTACCGCTATACCGGTAAAGGTAATAGCCTTGCTGTAATCAGTAACGGTAGCGCAGTGCTTGGCTTGGGCAATCTTGGTGCCCTGGCCAGCAAGCCGGTAATGGAAGGTAAAGCCCTTCTTTTCAAGCGTTTTGCCAACATCAATGCTATCGATGTGTTGGTTGACACACAGGATGTTGAGGAATTTATCAGCACCGTTCGCGCAATTTCCTGTACCTACGGCGGCATCAACCTCGAGGACATCAAGGCTCCAGAATGTTTTGAAATCGAGCGAAGGCTCCAGGAGCTATGTGATATCCCCATCTTTCATGACGATCAGCACGGCACCGCGATTGTTACTGCAGCCGGCCTGGTAAACGCGCTCGAGGTTCAGGGGAAGCAGATCAGCGACATTAGTATTGTCTGCCTTGGGGCGGGTGCGGCCGCAGTTGCCTGTATGAAATTGTTGGTAGAGATGGGTGCTGATCGCGGCCGCTTGATGATGCTTGACCGTCAGGGCGTGATTCACGCGGGCCGCAGCGGTCTAAGTGAGCAGAAAGCGATGTTCGCACTTGATACCGACAAGCGAACACTTGAAGAAGCAATGGCTGGAGCCGATGTGTTCATCGGGTTGTCGGGACCCGACCTTGTCACCCCGTCTATGGTGAAATCGATGGCGATTAATCCCATCATCTTCGCTTGCTCAAACCCTAATCCAGAAATCAAGCGCGAACTGGCGTTTGCCACTCGCAGTGATATCGTCATGGCAACGGGCCGATCCGACCTTCCCAATCAGGTCAACAACGTGTTGGGGTTTCCTTTTATTTTCCGCGGAGCACTCGATGTGCAGGCGTCCTGTATCAACGAAGCTATGAAGATAGCGACGGTGAGGGCGCTGGCGGAGTTGGCGAGGGAGCCGGTTCCCGAGTCGGTTCTCGATGCTTACAGCCTAGTGGAGCTTGAATATGGGCCGGACTACATTTTGCCAAAACCGATGGATCCGAGGCTAATGCCAGTGATTGCGCCGGCGGTGGCGCGCGCAGCGGTCGATTCTGGTGTTGCAAGGACTGTTTTGGAGGAAGACTACGAAGAGCAACTTTGGGGTGGTGTTGGTTTTGGCACCGATCGGAACTGGCGCTGACGCAGCGTTTTTGCCCCCCGCCCTTTTAAAGACTTTACGCTGACGCTGGTCGCTGCACTGACGGTCTAAAAAAGCCCTTCCAGGTCGTCCGTGTCGAGCGGAGCTCGATTATCTCCTTTGCGTGCCGGCAAGAACTCCTCCAGGAAGTACTCGAGCATGCTGCCGTCGGGAGTGCCTCGAACTCGCTCCCCGGTTTCCTTGTCGATTCTCAGGCGAACGATCCCCTCGGGCATGGACAGCGGAGTTTCTGTCTCGGGAAGTGCTTCACGCATGAAGTCTATCCAGATGGGCAGTGCAGCGGTGCCGCCGAACTCCCGTCTCCCGAGCAGGCTGTAGTCGTCAAAGCCGACCCAGGTGGTTGTTACTAGCTCAGGATTGAATCCTGAAAACCAAGCGTCACGAGGGCCGTTGGTGGTTCCGGTTTTGCCAGCGATATCTCGCCGCTCAAGTACTCTAGCCCGCTTTCCAGTACCTCGCTGAATAACATCTTGCAACATGGAAGAAACGATAAAACTGGCTCGGGCATCCATGACCCGCGGGGCGAGATTTCTATCTTGATCGGCGGCACTCTCCAGAATGTCTTCCATTCTCACCGCTTCGGAATCGGTGGTCACTGGCTCCTTCTCACATTCGGAGCAGGCAATGGCTGGATCTGCTTCATAGAGAACTTCCCCCTCAGTATTTTCTATACGCTCAATGAGGTAGGGAGATACCTTGAAGCCGCCGTTTGCGACGATAGCGTAGCCGGCTGCGATATCGAGGGGCGTATAAGCATGGGTACCCAGTGCCAAGGTCAAGTTTCGCGCCATGCTGCTGGTATCAAAGCCAAGCTGTTCTGCGTAATCGATAAACCGGGAAATACCAAGCCGCTGCAATACCCTGATAGAAACCAGATTACGAGAGAATGTTAGCGCGTCCCGAACTCGGGTTGGGCCGTAGAATCGGCCACTGTCGTTTTCGGGTCGCCAAATTTCATCATTGCTCAGGTTATCTAGGACGATGGGGGCATCATTGATCAGCGTGGCAGGAGTGACGCCGTGCTCGACAGCCGCGGCATATAGAAAGGCCTTGAAATTTGATCCGGGCTGGCGTTTTGCCTGTGTCGCGCGATTGAATTTAGAAAGTTCGAATCCCATTCCTCCAACGAGCGATCGAATCGCACCGTCTGTCGGGTCAAGAGAGACCAGAGCAGCTTGGGCCCGGGGGACCTGCGCCAGACGCCATTGGCGGCTTTTATCGTCCCATCTCACCCTGATGAGATCGCCGATATCCAGCAAATCTTTCGGTGATGTCCCGGCGGATCGCGTGCTGTTTTCGGTGTTGTACCGTCTGATCTTTGCGAGGTCGCCGCGCCAGTCCAGACGACCAATATCACCTTGCTTGGTCAGCAGGGTTGCCCCCTCGACATCCAAACCGATGACAATGGCAGGCGGAAGGTCTGCGATCACAGGCATATCGGCCAGCGCTTCACGCCACTTCTGTTTTAAATCGCTCTGTGATTCGTCTTCCAAGGGAGGTAGCTGCCGCTCTGGGCCTCGCCACCCGTGCCGCTGGTCATATGTCATGAGCCCACTCAGCAGGGCGTCTTTGGCAGCTGTTTGCATGCGACTCTCGACGGTGGTGGTCACGATGTAGCCATCGCTGTAGGCGCCACTTCCGTAGCGCTCCACCAAATCCTGTCTTACCATTTCAGCGACATAGTCTGCCTCTACCTGAACGCGCAACCCGTAATAGGACGCGGATACCGCCTCACTGCGGGCCTTGTCCCGCGTAGCGTCGTCGATCATCCCCAATGACGCCATGCGCCCCAATATCCAGTCCCGCCTGATTTTCCCTGCTTCAGGGTTGCTCAAGGGATTGTTTCGCGACGGCGCTTTTGGGATTCCAGCGAGCATGGCTTGCTGCGCCAGCGACAGCTCCCAGAGTGACTTGCCGTAGTAGGTTTGCGCTGCCGCCTCAAAGCCATAGGCTCGGTGACCGAGAAAGACCCGGTTTACGTAAAGCTCTAATATCTGTTCCTTGCTCAGCGCGCGCTCGATTTCGATGGCCAGCAGGATCTCCGTGAATTTGCGCAAAAACGTTTGGTCAAGGGTCAGGAAGTAATTGCGAGCTACCTGCATAGTCAGGGTAGACCCGCCACTGCCTTTACGGCCAGTCATGACAAGCTCGGAGACAGCCCTCGCGAGGCTCAATATTTCGATTCCGCTGTGGTCGAAGAAGCCATCGTCCTCTGCGGCCAGTAAGGCGTTCGTAAAGTCCACGGGGATCTGTGAGAAGCGTAGGGGATTTCGCTTTTGTTCACCAAACTGGGCAATCAGCAAGCCATCCCGGCTTTGAATCCGCATCGGCGTTTGCAGGGTTATATTCTGTAACGCCTCTGGTTCCGGGAGTCTGGGGCTTAAGAACAAGTAGAGTCCTGCAAGCCCCCAGACTATCCCGCAGGCACCGATTATGATCAGAACGCTTAATTTGCGGGTAAAGCCCACCTGAATTGAGTCTCCAAACTGGCCTGAAAATCGGCCTCAGGTTAAAACTAAGCGCTAACTGTGACAGGACCGGGCCGAAAATACTGCGTCAAAGTGGCCTTTTCTTGATCTTGTCAATTATTAACGTTCGGAGCCAGCGGTAACATCTTCATGCAAAGGATTGCAGTGCCCAAAAAAACCCACAGCCAGGGATGGATCAGAGGCGTCACGTGTTAGGTTTTCTCAGTAAGCGCAGTCACTCTCATGTGCTTGGTATCGACATAAGTTCCACCACGATAAAGCTGATTGAGCTGAGTCGCTCTGGTGA
>Ga0255759_10000182_pt1 | contig 57439 bp, 69 predicted proteins | sample 101ome_20_FD_179959 | JGI IMG/M metagenome (GOLD analysis project Ga0255759, IMG submission 179959) | Coastal salt marsh microbial communities from the Groves Creek Marsh, Skidaway Island, Georgia - 101404AT metaG (version 2) | ecosystem: Environmental > Aquatic > Marine > Intertidal zone >... | reverse complement strand
AACTAAATGAATTAGGATTGACTGAATCTAATTTTAGTAGTATAAGTCTCAATCAACCCTACAAGGGGGGTGGTGGATTTAGAAATAAATCTACTAAAAAGAAATCTACTAAAAAGAAATCTACTAAAAAGAAATCTACAAAGAAATCTACAAGGGAGAAATCTACAAAGAAATCTACTAGAAAGAAATCTACTAGAAAGAAATCTACTAGAAAGAAATCTACTAGAAAGAAATCTACTAGAAAGAAATCTACTAGAAAGAAATCTACAAGAAAATCTACTAAAAAGAAATATACCTATAAAAAATAAATGTTATAAATCACCTCTCAGTCTAGGTTGACAATAATTTTTATGATGAATTAAATCTTGTTTAGTTTCAAATACATTATTACATTGAAAACAATATCTACCAGAAAGAATTATTGATCTTTTTAAATTTTTATTTTCTTCTTTTTCCTTTTTAAAACAAAAGATTATATTACCCATAATATATATAAAAAGATAATAATATATTTTTATATAGATATGTTACACTTATTTTTAAAGAATAATCCATTTTTAAAGAATAATCCATTTAGAAATAATCCTTTAAAAACAAAGAATAAAACAATTGAAAATTTTTATGAAACTAGAGATTTTGTTATCAAAAATGTAAAACCAAAGATAAAAGAACTTAAGAATTATTATGAAAGTGAAGCGTTTAAGGAATATAAACCAAATTTAAAAAAGTAATTATTTTTCACATGTTATTTCATTATCTCTTTTATCGAAATCAATTTTGAGACGATTTGTAAATTTACTAAATTCGTCCATATTAATAGCTGTTTTTAAATCAATTGAATCACTCTGATAATGTAATTTAAAAACTTCATCTTTTATTCTTTTATATGAATTTTTGTCATCAGATAAATCAGTTTTATTTTGTATCTTTTCTAGAACCTTAAAACTATTATCTTTAGTATCATATTCTGCTAATATTCCATCAACATTCTTTAAACCCTTTAATTTAAATATTTTTTTTAAAACAATTCCATGACTGACTATTAGATTTAAAGAATCAGATTTAAGTTTAGGTAATGTTTCATTCATAAACATATTATGATCATTTTTATTACAATTTATAGTTTTCTTTTTTAATCTTCTTGATATTTTTTTCCCAGTTTTTTTAAAAGTTTTATTAACTTGTTTTCTAAAGTTATCAGATGTTTCTAAAGATACCCTGTTAAATTCTTTTCTCATTAATTTTTCATATAAAGATTGTCTTTCAGAAACATTACACATCCTAGTTATATCTTTACTTGTTTTAATCTTATAATTAGACTTTTTAAGACCATGACTAATTAATTTATTAGTTATCATTGTTCTTTTTAAAAGAGAGCAATAAAATTCAACTTTTTTAAATTGTGGATATAATTTTAGTAATTTAGGTAATAATGTATAACCAAACATAAATGATTGAATTAAACCAATTACTGTACAATTAGGTGGAGTTTCAAATCCTTGTTTTCTATCCGTAAACCATCTTTTTTTATATTTTGAATGAACAACTACATTTGAACAAGATTCACAATGTCTGACCCATAAAACATATTTTTTCATTATATTATATATTATATATTATTATGAAGAAAATAATACCATTATTTTTATTTTATGGAGGATTTAATTCAATTATAACTTATTACATTGTTAATGATTATAATCAAAAATTACATAATAAAAAATATACAAATAATTAATTTACAAATAATTAATTTACAAATAATTAATTTATAATATAATATATAACATAATGAAAACTAATGGATCAAGGGCAGAAGTATGGCATGGCACAGCAAAAAAAACGAGAGGAGGTTTAACCAAAAAAGATCTTTTTAAAAAGAAGGGTCGTATCCGTTCAAAAAGAGCGAGTAAAAAAGCAAAAAAAAATAATAATTTAAAGAAAGCAGGATGGACATTTAAAAAGGGTCAATTTGGGGCTGTTAGAATAGGTGATGAAAAAGTTCAAAAGAAATCTTCTAAAAAGAAAAAAAAATAATTACAAAATAATTATTTTATAATTAATAGTATAATAGATGAATGAATATATATATGGTGGCGGAAAAAAGAAGAAACAGAAACATAAAAAGAATACTAAGAAAACTCACTACGGAACCAAAAAGAAGAAATCCAAGAAAAATAAAAAACCATCTTTAAAATTAGAATCTTCAATTGAAGATCTTGTTTCTAAAGAATTGTCGAATTTAGATGGATTTTTAAAAGGCAGGAAAACAAAGAAAAGTAAAACAAGTCGCAAATCTAGAAAAAAGAAGTCTTCACGCAAAAAGGGACGAACTCAAAGAAAAAGCAGAAGCAGATATGGACAAGTATTCAAGAGGATGAAAACAAAACGAAATAGACAGATTCTATCCGGATATAAGCCAATAAAAGCGGGAGATTACACCTATACTCGTGATAAGGACTGAGAGGCGACGCAGGCACAGCGGAGGCGACAAAGGGGTGGCGTCCACACCGCCGCCCCCCAGGAAGCCTGGAGAATCAACCTGGTATAATGATCCGGATAACGTATTATATGAAGCAGGAGCTAACGGGTTGGGGGGTGGATCTCGATCCTGAAGAAGATTATGACCCTAACGCCTAACTACGGCAGGTGATTCGTTTAATTAGAGAATAATAATTCGCATTTATAAATCTGAATCTTAACCATATATCTTATTAACTTGATTATTAACTCTCATAAATGTTGTACATTTTGAAAGATCTTTTAAATTCTTAGCATTTACATATGTACATGTTGAGCGAATACCTCCCAATAAATCTAAAATTGTATTTTCAACCGGACCCTTATATTCTACCTTAACAGTCTTACCTTCAGAAGAACGATATTTACTTACTCCACCATAGTGTTTATTCATTGCTGTATCTGAACTCATTCCATAAAATACTTTATATAATTTTCCATCTTCTTCTATTAATTCTCCACCAGATTGTTCATGACCAGATAACATAGATCCTAACATAACAAAATCAGCACCTGCTCCAAATGCTTTAGAAGCATCTCCTGGACATGTAATTCCACCATCTGAAATAATATGACCACCACAACCATGAGCAGCATCAGCACATTCAAGGATACAAGAAAGTTGTGGCATACCAACACCTGTTTGAAGACGAGTTGTACAAACAGAACCTGATCCAATTCCAACTTTAACTATATCAACTTTTCCATTAATGATTAATTCTTCAACCATTTCTCTTGTTACTACATTACCCGCGATAAGAATGCAATGAGGAATTAATTTTCTGACTCTTTGACAAAATTCTACTAATTTTTGGATATAACCATTTGCAATATCAATACAAACAATATTACATTTTTCAGGAGTATATTTATAAATTTCAGATAATTTTAAGTAATCTTCAGTTCTTATACCAATTGAAATAATATAATTATTTCTTTCATTTTCGGGATATTCATCAATATTCAAAAATTTATGAAAACAAGTTAACATATTCTTTTCTTTTAAAGATTGATACATTGAAACTGTACCCACTGTATCCATATTAGAAGCAATAATTGGAACACCTTTCCATATTTGTGTAGAATGAGGAAATTTAAATTCTCTTTCAAGATTAATTTCAGATCTAGATTCTAAAGTTGATCTTTTTGGACGAATAAGAACATCACTAAAATCAAGTTTAATATCGGATTCGACTTTCATCATTAATTACAATTATATTTGTTGTTTATTGTTTAAATATTAATAAGGATAATAAATTTTATAAATTCTTTTAAATTCTTCAATTCTTTTTATTCTTTCTCTTTGAATAAGTTCAATAAGTTGGACATATCCCATTTAAATATTAATGATTTTTATATTTTAAATAGAAATATTATATTTATCACATGTAGTTTTGATTGAATTTCTATATATTTCTGCTAATTGATCGGTTGTTTCAAATGAATGATAATTTAATAAACAAACTCTCATTTGAATACATGTTTCACAATTACAATTATTACTTTTTAATTTTTGAGATATAATTGGTCTTTCATATGTTTCTGGGATATCATCATAATCTTCTATTTCATCATCACTATTATATTCTAATAATTTTTCGGCGTTTGATAAAGATTCATTTAATTCTTTTGATTCCATAGGAATCATTAATCTGTAAATTAAACCACAAATAATATCATTACCCGATAATTCTTCTCTATCAGAATGTTCACAAATAATTTTAGAAATTTTCATTGCTGAATCCATTTGTGATAAATATATTTTCATCATATTATTAAAAAGATCATCTGAATCTTGCTCCATTTATTATTATTTAAAATTTATACTTTAAATTTATATAAATGAAAATCAAAAAACCAAATACAATAGAAGAATTTAAAATAAAATATAGATTAAAATCAGATAGATTAGATGATTTAATACTTGAATTATATGATCATTCACAAAAAAATAATTGGTCAGATAAAACATTTTCAAAAAAATCAGAAGATTTAAAAAGATTTCATAGTGAATTATTTATTCAATTAAATACATGGTTAATTAAGTTTAATTTACCCATACAACATACAATAACAAAAGCAAAGAAACTATTAGAAAAAGAAGTATTTGCTTCTGTAATAGATGTAAAAGAAAACAATTATTATAATTGTAAATCTAAAAAAGATTTAATCAAATATTTAAATAAAAATACTCATAAAAAAATAAATAAAAGTCTAGCAAAGGATGAAGGTTATAAGATCTTTTTAGAACATTTACACTAATTTAGATTCATTTAATAGATCAGCAATCAAATAAATACCAATACCTGCTAATATATGTTTTAGTGAATGTCCAGATAAAATATTATTTGTTAGTTTATATATTTGTTTATCATATATTTCAACTATTCTTATTATTGCTATTAAACCAACAATCAATAAACTTTTATATTTATATTTAGTATCATAATATTTATACAACAATAATATGGTGACTGATAACCAAAAAAGAGAATAAGGTAATAAATTACTACTATATTTCCAATATAAAACAGTTCCTATTGCTGATAAATAAAGTATTATTTTAATATAATTATTTTGAATATCTAATAAATACATAATCAATAATGATGATATTAGTGATATCGATAACAAATCAACTAAAATAGTATTATTATTAGGATTAATATGATAATAACTACTAGCAATAGATAATAAAATCACATGAATACCTAATACTTTTAATTTTTGATTTTTATAAGATAAAATATAGAAACCAGCAATGAATATTGGTAAATTAGTTAAAATATCTGTATATTTATCTTTGTCAGCAAATTTATGATAATGTGGGTCTAATTTATTTAATTTATTGATGATTTCCATTTACTTATGATAATAATTTAATTTTGATAAAAAAATCTTTTATATTTGTAACTTGTTTATCTCTGATATAAACATCAATAGGACTTTTATTTATAGTATAATTTATAAATAATAAATACGCTATAATCGTAAATATGAAAAATTTCAGAGAATAACTATTATGTTTTCCATTTACAAGATTAAATATATAAATTGGAGCATAATGTGTTATTATACCAAATATCGCATATAAAGGATCAAATTTAACTCCTTTTAGATAATTTAATAAAAGATAAATGAAATATCCGTAAAACATAAAATGAATTCCATAATATGGATTAATATAATCAGCATAATTAGAATATTTAGTTTGTTTTAAAATCAACCAAAAGATAAAAAATAAACCTATCCAATTTGAAACATAATCTAATAATCGAATCATTATATAAAGATATATAAAATAATTAATAATAATTAAATGTTTGATATAGATTTTATTCAGAGATTAAAAGTCACAGGTATATTTTGTCTTCAAATTTATAAAATATTAACAGGAACTCTTCTAACAATATTTGTTCCACAAAGTTGTGAAAATTTATCCTTAGAAACAAATAAAACAGAAAATAATGTTTGTACTCTCACAGAAAATTTAGAAAATAGCGATAATTATCATAAAAAAACATTATATTGGAATATTTTCACAATGATATTATTTTTCGGATATTATATCATTGAATTAAAAAGAGAGAACTGGGCAATTAAATATTTAGATATTGATAATGATAAACCAGATAATTGTTTAAAAGAAATAATAAAGAAAGAACCAAAATTAGACAAAGAAATGGATAAACTAAATATTTATTATTATTATTTCTTATGTAGTACAATGTTTGCTTATTCTATTAACATATTACTAATGATAAAAATATTATATTCAGATTATCATAGTTCATCAACTATATCTTGTTTTATGAGTTTTGTCTTACTTGTTTTGATGAAATTATATAATTCTTTTATAGTTGCTAGACAAAGTATTAAAAATGATAAAATGATGAGTGCTTATATGAGTGAATTTGTATCTTATAATGTTTTAGACAAAGATTATAAAAATAATCCTTAATCAGAATATGTTAAATAAATTTTCATAAGATCAAATAATTTAAATAAAAATTCTTTATTATTTATCATATTTCTAAAATTAGACAACATTTCTAATTTCTGTTTTGTTATAGGACCTTCTTTATTGAGATAATTTGACAATTTAACAATTTTAGTTTCAGTTTCATCTATTTTCTTTTGTTTTTTAGTTTCATCTTTTTCTTTGATATTACTAATTGAATTTCTTAATTTAATAATACTGTTTTCAACTTCTTTTATTTTTTTGATAATATCTAATTCTTCATTATAAATTTCTTGATATCGAGTAATTTGCCACCAATAATAAAATTCATCTTTTGTTATAATATTTTCTTTTTTATCTTGAATAATCAGTTCATCATCTAATAATTCAAATGAATATTTAGATTCTAAAACTTTCATAATATAAATTACAGTATGTAATTCAAATCTTAAATTAATAAACTTAGATTTATCATCTTCAGAAATACTTTTATTTGTTTGTTCAAGAATATTTAACCACATTTATTAAATAGAATATTAAATAAATTTGATTTTAAACTTATTTTATATCGTAATTATAAATATGGATAACTGTTTAAAAGACTGGCCTTGTGAATATTGTAAAAAAAAATTTATTGATGTTAGATCTGTTATTGATCATGAACTTTATCTATGTGAAAAAAATCCTAAATTCAAATACTCTGACAAGAAAAATCTAAAATCTAAAACAAATATAAAATCTATTCAAACATCATCTGCTTCACTAAATACTTGAGATATTTTCTTTATATTTTCAAATAATATTCTACAAAGATCTTCTGGAATATCCATAATTTGAAGATCTGAATATTCAATATATTCAAAATCTGAGATAGTATTTGCTCCTAAATTTCTAAATTTAGTATAATATTTTTCACAATCATTTTCTTTTAAGAAATTGAAGATAGGACAGTTTGAATCTAAATTTAAATCTTCTGGTAATTTTTCAAATTGTATTTTTATTTTAGAATGAATCTTCCATCTTGAACTAATTAAATCCATAATATCTTTATATGATATAAATTTACAATCATATTGTTCTATTCCTACAACTTTCATATTTTCTTCTACATAGTATTCACTAGCAACTGTATTTGATATTATACTACCCACAACTGCTTCATCATCTTTTTTGATAAATCTTATCCCTAAAGGACCATCTCCTTCAAATTCAATCTCAACAACATTTCTCTTAAATTCAGGGGGTCCAGGACTAGTCTTTCCAGGTTTAATCATTTGTGAAAACATTTTAATTCTTTTAATATTATAATTTTTATTAAATTATAATTATCAAATTTAATTAAATGATAATTGTAATAAATTTGTTCTTAGAGCAAAACTAATATCATTTTCATAATAAGATCCACAGAATGGATCATAACCAAATTTAATAATATTTCCATCAGAATAATATTGTTTATTACAATCAGATTGTGTAGATTTAGGCATTATAGATTGAAAATAACTAGGATCACAAAATTGTTTAACATAATGACCAATTTTTTCATTTTCATTTTCATTTGAATAATATAAACAGAAATTACATTGACATCCCATAATCCACTTTTTATTTTCAGGAAGAGTATTAAATGGTAAATGTAAAAAATGAATATTATTCAATTTAGATTGAAAGATTATTTTTTCAATTTTTATTTTCCTATGATACCATGAAGGAACTTTTGCTGTTAAAGGGACATAATTCCTCCAAAAATTTCTCCAAACTAATATATATATTTTTTTCTGAATAATAATAGGTAATTTATTTATATTCAGTTTTAGATTTTCTTTATGAAACATTTAATAATAATAATATGAGTAATTTTAAATTATTTTCTAGACGAATAATATAATGAATCCTGGACAAATATACGCTATAAAAATACCATCTAATCCATATCAATCAATGAAACCTGTACCATTTAGTATGTATGGTTCTCCTTGTAAAAATAAATGTATGAAAATAAAAAAAAATTTAAAACCAAAAACAGAAATGGATCATGATTATTTAGTTGATATTATGAATATGCTTGATGGATCGATGGATATGCCAAATGTAAGGGTTAGGAGTAATATGTTTCAACCTACATTAATATCTGCTTTTAAAATTAAATCAAAAAGTAAAAAAGGTAAAAAGAAAGGTGAAACTAAAAAGAAAGGAAAAAAAACAATGAAATTTCCACTAAAATCTTTAACAGAAACATTATCATTACCAAGTTTATTATCAGAAGATTTCTTGTCTGATAGTCTCTTGTCTGATAGTCTCTTGTCCAAACCAAGGAAAAAAACAGAAAAAAGAAAAAAGAAAAAAAGTGAAACTAAAAAGAGAGGGAAAATTTCTTCATTAAGAAAGAAACTATCTGAAAAGATTAAAAGAAGTAAAAGAGGGAAACGTAAAAGAAATTAATTATATTTTTTCCATTTTACTTCCTAATTTAGGATTATTTTTTTGTATCTGTTCTTTTTTTTCTTTAACATAATCAAAAGAACAATTATGACTATGTGGATTTAGATGTTTTTGACATAATATGAGACCACACTTACATGTAAAATGAATCATTCCAAGTTTACATTTACAATAATTACATTTAATTTTTTTCTTTTTAATTACTGGTTTAGTCTTTTCTTCTTTAGTAGTTTCTTGTTTTTTAGAATCCATAATGATTTGTATATTTAAAATTTAAATATATAATATTATCAAATTTATGGTTAAACTAAATAAATTAAATGATGAAATTATTATTGAAATCTTTTATCAGTTAAAAAATGTGAATGATAAAAGAAATTTTATTTTAATAAACAAAGGAAATTATGAATTATTAAATGAGTTATTAAAAAAATATAGATTAATCTTGTATCTTAATAATGATTATTCTAATTTTTACGAAATAATTAAAAATAATCAGTTTAATCTTAATTATGAATGTGATTTAAATTTAATAGATAAAATCATAATACGTTCATTTATGTATATTCCTGTAATAAATGCTTCAAGAACATTTGGATTTTATGATTTTCGATTTATATTTGAATTACTTTATGCTGGTTTTCGTATAGAAACAGATAATGTTAAGATTTATAATATTCATTTTTATAATCATTTTTATAGTAAAATAATAAAATGTATTGTTTTTAATGATAGAAAAAAGACACTTAAAAATATTGAAAAATGTCCTTATTTATTATCACTAAAACAAAAAAATAATTTTAAAGATAAGTTAAATCAAGGATGGATATCTATTCACAAAGAGTAACTAAACCACTCATAAGACTAACAATTAATATAAATTGTAATAATACACTAATTATTTTAATTGTATATGAATTTGGTGTTATATCTCCATATCCTGCTGATGATAAAGTACTTATTGTATAATATAATCTATGAAATATTTTATTTTCTAAATTTTCGTCTTCTTTTTTGTCGAGACCGATAAAATGAGTATGATCAAAGAAACTAAAAATACCTGTAAAGATTAATATAATAACTAAACCTAATAATATTAGTTTTAAGATTTGTTTTATTCTTTTATTTATTTTCATATATTATATTGATAGAAAATTAAAATAAAAAGAATAGATTATATTCTTTTTCTTCATTAAGATTAGGTTTATGTATTTTTGTAGTATTTTCTTTTTTCATTAAATTAATATCTTGAATTATTTTTCGGAACATAATAAATTGAAATAAAACCATCTTTATTTTAATCCTAGATAAAAATAATTGTTTATAATATAGAAATGAAAATTGGAATTATATGTGGAAAAACTAGTGAAGAATATTTAAATAAAAGTGTTACTAAAATAATACCTAAAAAATTTCAGATTAATGGAGCGATTCATACAGATGTTGCTTTAGCTTATATAATGAAAACAAGTTTCCCAGAAGTAGAAATTGATATAATTATGCCAAAAGATATCTCAGATAGTAGATTAAAAAGAAATGATATTAATATTCCAATAGGATATGATATTATCAATGCTATTAATGATGATCCTCCAGTCAAAAAATTTACTGGAAAATCAGGTATTGAGAAATTAGACAAAATATATAATAATAAAAAAAATAAGATATTTCCATCATATGAATTTATGTCATTTATATGGGATAAAAAGAAATATTTACAAGTATTACATAAACATAAAATTCCGATTAGTCCCACTATTTTTATTAAAGATAATGTTAATCATAATAAATTAATTTCACAAATACATAGCAAAAGATGGAAACATTTTATTATAAAACCAATCGGAGGAACAACCAGTTATGGTGTTGGTAAATTTGAAACATCACAATGTTTAAGTGATAATAATATATTAAAAGAATATTTCTTAGAAAATAATGAATTTTATTCAGAATATCTAGTTCAAGAATTAATTACTGGATTTTTTGATTATGGTGAAATAAAATCATTTTGGATAGATGGTAAATTTTCATATGCTGTAAATATATTAGATAGAGGTGAAGATGATTATACAGTTGAAGAAATTATTGATGAAAAAGTATTAAATGAAATAATTAATATAGGAGAAAGAGTTGTTTCTGTGATACCAAAAGTATCTTTTAATCGTAAAAGAGTATTACCTGCTATGATTCGAATAGATTTTTCTTGTTGTTTGAGTAATAAAAAATTTGCTGCCAAAAATTATTTTGTAAATGAAATAGAATCTGATATTGCTGGAACATATATCAATTTTCAGAATGTTAAATATCCAATGTTAGAAGTAATGGCAGATACTTATATCAAGAAAGCCAAAGAATTAAATATTAAATAAATATTTAATATATTTAATATATTATAATATGGATTTAGTAATACTTATTGGAGCAATATTAGTTTATTTTGCTTATTTTGTTAAGAGTTGTCCGAATATAATAAAAAAATATAGACAATTATTACTAGGAATAATTATTGGTTTATTAATTTATAAATATGTAAATATTGAAGGGAATATAGAGGGATTCACCATGTCGGATGGTTTGGTTAAGTTATTAGCTATATTATTTGTGATTGCGGTCTTTATATTAATTATCGGTCGGAATCGGCGAGGACGATCGCTTGGTCGGACCGAATCCAGTAGATGGGAAGACGATGGTGATGATTGAATTAAATATTAAATAATTTATTCTGTTATCATCCTTGGTCCAATAGACATTGCCATTAGTTCTTGGAATAATAATTTACAAGCATAAGGAATATAAATTTTTGTAAAATTAGAATAATTATTACATTTCTTACATTCGTAAATACCATCTTCATTATTACCAGTTGAAATTAGATTACATTTATTACAAATATAAACAGTATATTTATCCGATACATCTAACATTCTTTCTTTGAGGAAATATGATGAACCATGTGATATCATACAATCTCTTTCCATTTCTCCAAATCTCAATCCACCATGATTTGATCTACCCTCTGATGGTTGTCTTGTCATTGCTACAATTGGACCACTACTACGACTATGAACTTTATCACAAGACATATGTTTCAACTTTTGATAATAAGTAGGACCCATAAAGATACTTGTTTTCATTTGTTCACCATTAATTCCACTATATAATACTTCATTACCTGTTCCATTAAATCCTTGACTTTCTAAAATTTTTATTACATCATCAACATTTGTATTATTAAATCCAGTTCCATCTCCTTCATATCCTAATAGAGCACAAGATTTACCTAAAATACATTCAATAAGTTGAGCAATAGTCATTCTACTAGGAATAGCGTGAGGATTAATAATAATATCAGGGACAATTCCATCTTTAGTAAATGGCATATCTTCTTGTAAATATGTCATCCCAATTGTTCCCTTTTGACCATGTCTTGAAGATACTTTATCTCCAATTTCCGGAACTCTATGACTTCTCATTCTCACTTTACAAAATCGGTAACCTTCTCCATTAATACCTACATAATTAGAATCAACATAACCAGTTTCATTATTTTTAATTTGAGTACTGCTATCTTTATAACTATATTCTTTATTATCTTTGATAGGCATAACTTTCCCAATAATAATATCATTATTATTAATAAATGTATTTGGTTTTACAAATCCATTAGATTCTAATTTAGAATAATTACATGGTTTAGGTAATAGTAATTTATCTAATTTTGGCATACAGAATATATCTTCATCACCGCTCAACTGATTTTTTTCTTCTTCATCTTTATATGTTCTGTAAAATGTTGATGAAAATAATCCTCTATCTATAGCACTTTGATTAATAATAACAGAATCTTCTTGATTATATCCTGTGTATGTAGCAATTGCTACAATAGCATTAATACCACTAGGCATACTATTAAAATTAAAATGTTTCATTATTCTTGTATTAATAAATGGTTTTTGTGGTGAAAATAATACATGTGAAAATGTATCATATCTTTTATTTAAGTTTGTAGTATGAATACCAATTGCTTGCTTTCCCATAGCTGATTGATAAGTATTTCTTGGTGATTGATTATGATTTAAGAATGGAATACAAGATGCTAATGCTCCCAAAATTAAACAGGGGTGAATTTCGATATGTGTGAAACTATTATTTTTAGGTTTATATTTTTTATAATCCATTAAAATCATACAATTATCTGTTTCACAGGGATCAATATATTCTAATAAACCCTTCCCTTGGGGGAGGAAAAATTCAGACCATTTTAATTTTTTGATAAAATCTATATTAACATCATTTAATGTATCACTAACTTTAATTATAGGACGAATACACCGACCTCTATCCGTAAATATATGAATACTATAATCACTTACATTCCAATGAATAGAATTATGAGGATGAATTAAACATTTTGTCCTTTGTTCTTTGAAATATTGAACTAAAATGTCTGGTTTTTGAGTATATCCAATCCAAGAACCATTAATAAATACTTTCACATAATCTAATTTGTTATAACTAAATATATCTAGTTTATCAAATGATATAATAAATTGATCTATCATTTCGATTACAACTGAAGATGATAACATATTAGTTATTTCACACATCATAGAAATATTTTTAACAACTCCAACTGATTGACCTTCCGGTGTTTCAGTTGGACAAACATATCCCCATTGTGTTGAATGTAATTTTCTAGGTGGAATTAATTTTCCTGTACTATCAACTGGTGTTGATAATCTTCTCAAATGAGAAATAGTACTCATAAATGTTAAACGATTTAATACTTGTGAAACTCCTTGTTTATTATTATTATTTTTTAATCCCCAATTACCAGTTGCTAATGCCCCTTTTAAAACACTTTCAATATACGTATTTTTAATTATTTTAGTAATATTAATATCATTAATGATATCATAATAATTATTATTAATAGTCCAAACCCCTGTATTTATTTCTTTATTAATATAAGTTTTCATATCTTTTACAATTTTACTTATACCTTGTATGGTTAAATTTCCAAATAATGCTCCACTAGTTTCAATTCTTTTATTATAATAAGAATCTCTGTCACTCGGTCCTTCTATTCCTAGAAAACATTTTAATAATTTATTAATCATTAATCCTGTAAAATATAATTTTGACAGATTATCTTTAAGATGTGGTAAATATTCTTTTTGAATAATATTTTTACAATAATTAAATTTCATTTCATTTGTAAACGTTGAACCGTTATTATTAAGATATTTACTTATGTATTTAATACTTTCATTTTCGGTTCTATGTTCTGAAACTTCTAAAAGTGATTTATATAATATCTTTGTCATCGTTTTATCAATATCAGATCCATTATTATCAATAATGAAATAAATAATTTCTTTATCCGATAAACAACCTAACGCCCTAAATACTAAGAATACTGGAATATCTTGTTTAACATGTGGTAAAGATATATATATTCCATTATCAAACATACTAGGTTTGTTAGTAATTTTTATTGAAATATTTTTATTTATTCCATATGTACTATCATTTGATGATTTAACTTCTGAAGAATAACTATATTTAGATGAATTTTTAGAATTAGGATAAATCTGAATAATATTTGGTGCTATTTTTTCTTGTGAAATTAATACTTTTTCGTTGCCATTTACTATAAAATATCCCCCTGGATCTAAATAACACTCTGATTTATAATCATATTTTGATGTACAATATTTTGATTTAACAATAATTGGAATTTTAGTAATAATTACATTATTAATTTCTTTCTCTGGTAAAATCTGAATTTTATTTCCGTCATTAATTGTAATTAATACCGTAATAGTAGAAGTTACAACAAGTGAATAAGTAAAATTACGGAGTCTAGCTACAGAAGGTGTCATTATTTTAGAACATCCATTATTTTCAGTATAATAAGGCGATTCTATATTGATATTTTTAACATTGATTACTATTTGTTTTACTTTTGAATCTGTATAATCTAAAGTAATTGGAAAGAATTGTGAAATAATTGTTGGAAATATATTATCTATAAAATCATCATATGAATTAATTTGATGATAAGTTAGTGAATTTTCTTCAAAATATTTGTCAATTAATTTGAAGATACATTCATCATTCAACATAGTATATATTTTTAATTAAATTTACTTTTATATTATTTTATTTTATCAAATTTATCAAATTTTATTTTGGAATTAATAATTCTTTAATCGATTCATCTAAATCAATTGTATCAAATATATTAGTGACTTCTATTTGTTTATTATTTAATTTGTATTCAATATATTCAGAATGTTCTGGAAATATATTATATGTTCTACAAAATGTAAGTATATCTAAATATTTTTCTCTATAAACAGTATAATCACTTATAACATTATTTTTAGATGTCATTAATCCATATTTTTCAAACATTTTTTGTCCTTGTATTAATATAATAAAACATTGTAATAAAATTGGATTAATATATAAATTATGATTAATACAATATTCAACAATTATTTTTAAACAAACATAAATATTTAAATTATCAAGATTTTTAAATTTTACCTCAACAAATCTTTTTAAATCTTTTTTAAATTCATCTTTATTACCATCGGGATATAAAATAGATAAATACATTAAATGAGTTAATTTATCTATTGATTCCATTGGATTAATATTATCACATTCTTCAAATGTATCAAAAAAAGTTGTTCCAACTTCTTTAAATAAATCATTTGGAATACTCCAACAATATCCAAAATCATAAAATACTAATTTATGATCTTTATTATTTTCTTCATCTATTGAAACTTTCCAATTTCCAGGATGTAAATCTCCATGATTATAATTTTTCAACATTTGATTATTTCTAACAAATAAATGATATAAATTAACTATTTTATTTTTTTGATAATCATCTAATTTAGAATCATCAAGTGAAACACCCTTTTCATAGGTCATTATAATAATAGATTGACTACATTTAATTAATCTTGGTATAATTATAAAATTATTATTTTCATATTCTTTATAAAAATAAAGTAAATGATTTGATTCGTCAATAAAATTAGTTTGTTGATTAAATTGATCTATAAATTCAAATAAATCAAAGGGAAATATTTTTTTAAATTTATTTTTAATACACGAAAAATATAAAATTATTTTCATAAATCTTTTAAAAAAACTTATTTGTTTTTTAACATTTGGATGTAATATTTTCATAACATATTCATTTCCAGTAGATTTTTCAGTTAATAAATATGTTTGTCCTATACTACCAGAACCAATTATATCACCTATACTATATTTATCTTCGATATTTTCATTAAAAATATGATAATAATGATTTTTTGTATATTCTAGAGAATGATTTTCACATTTTTCATAAAAATTTTCTAGTTTAATTAACCATTGGGGTTTTTCTTCATCTTTTTGAACTGTATCCAAATAAATTAATTCTAATTTTGGGGTAATCCATTGACAAAATTTAATCATAACTGATCCACATTCTTGTACTGAAAAAATTATATTATCTAATATAGTTATATTATGTTCATTATTATTTTGATAAAATGAATAATAAGAATATAATCTATAACACAATTTAAAGTAATTATAAATATTCAAACACATTTTACTTTATTTATAATAATTACTTTTAAATATTTATTTAAGAATATGTTTAATTTATTTATAAAGTTATATTGTTTAGAATATACATGTCTCTTCAAAAAAATATAAAAGATCTAATTTATTTTTATGTGAAAACAAACTACGATAATTATTTAAAAGAAAATAAAATTCAATATATTGAAAATTCAAAAATTGAAAATGTAATTTCTGAGTTATTTGAATCAAGAAAAGATCATATCAAAATTTTCATTAAAGAATCATTAAAAAAAGTTTTAAAAGATGAATATCCCGGAGATCAAACAATTCAAAATATATTATTAAATATCTTTCAAGATGAAGAATATTGTAAAAATAGATTAACTGTTGAAATAAAACTACATCAACAAAAACAATTAGGTCAAAAACAAGATTACTCTAAACTATTAAATAATTAGATTTAATCTGAAAATTTAAAATATAAGCAAATAGTAGGTAATGGTTAAAAGATCTTTAACAAGCAGCATTGTAATTAAAAAGAAAAATAGCACTATAAAACAAAAAAAAAAGAGTCCTATTTCAAATGAATTTAAAAATTATTTAAATAAAGATAAAAATGATAAAGAAGAAAAAAGAAAAAAAATGAATGAAATGATTAAAAATATACCAAAATCTAAACTAGATAAAATAGTGAATGAAAGAATTGATGGAAAAGATTTAAAAGAAAAATATAGTAAAATAGACAAATCACCTGAAGTTTATTTTACTATCGAAGAATTAGGTGGATTAGTTGAAAACAAAAAATTAAGTTTAAAAAGAAATAGTCCCAATAATAATTCAGTAAAGATAATACATCAAAGAGAAAGGAAATCTAAAAATAAATTTACTAGAAAAAAACCGAGCAAGGTTAAAGATATTAATGAAATTGAAATGAAAATAGAAAATAAAAAGAAAAAAGAAAAAGAAAATCTTGTAAAACAAATGAAAAATTTATCTAAAAAAGAAAAACCTAAAGAAAAATCTAAAGAGAAAACTAGAGAGAAATCGTGTAAACCTAAAGAAAAACCTAAAGAGAAAACTAAAGAGAAATCTAAAGAAAAACCTAAAGAAAAATCCAAAGAGAAAACTAAAGAGAAATCGTGTAAACCAATTGATAAATCAAAACCAGTTAGAAGATCTAAATCTAGATCTAAATCTAGATCTAATTCTCGAAGTAAAAAATCTAGGGAATCTAGAAAAGTTAATGTTAAAAGTAAAAAAATTTCAGAAAAAGATATTCATTTAATTGATAAACACATAAGATCAATTAGATCAAAAAATCCAGATGATATTAAGAAAGAATTAGAAAATGATGGTATTAAAGTATCAGGTAAAAGTAAAAGATTATTAAAAGATATTTATTTATACTCTAAAATATGTGATATAAATATAAAACATGAATAAATTTTAATTTAAAACTATAATGATATAATAATATATACAATAGTAATGACAACTAATATTTCATTATCACGAAATGGATATAAAATTAAAAAAAAAGATTTTAAACCATCAGAAATAAAAGAAATAAAATCAGAATTGACTGTAAATCCTTTTGTATATGGAGATTTTGGTGATAAAAATGAAAAAAAATTTTCATTATTTATGGAAAGTCCTAATAGTTTATATCTTCCGAGATTTTATGGACAAGACAAATTTGGTTTAAATATAGATAAAAAGATAGATACAGGATTACCTATAAATTTAAAATTTAATGGTTCTTTAAGAAAAGAACAAGAACCTATTGTTGAATCTTATAAAAATGCTGCTATTAAATATGGTGGTGGTTTAATTTCATTAAAATGTGGTGGTGGAAAGACTGTTTTATCATTATATATTATTCATTTATTAAAAGTAAAGACTATTGTTGTTGTACATAAAGATTTTTTAATGACTCAATGGAGAGATAGAATTAAACAATTCTTACCAGATGCTAGAATTGGTAAAATACAACAAAATACAGTTGATATTGAAAATAAAGATATTGTTTTAGCAATGGTTCAAAGTTTATCAATGAAAGAATATGATACAGATACATTTTCATCATTTGGTTTGGCTGTTTTTGATGAATGTCATCATCTAGGTGCTGAAATATTTCATAAATCAATGGCAAAAGTTGCTTCAAATTATATGTTAGGATTAAGTGCGACACCGGATAGAAAAGATGGTTTAAGAAAAGTTTTTGAGTGGTATATTGGTCCAATGGTTTATAGTTCAAAAGAAAAAAATACAGATTATATTGAAACAAGAGTATATGAATATCTAAATGAAGATGAAAAATACTGTAAGGAAGAAACACTATACAATGGTAAAACATGTATGCCAAGGATGATAAACAATATTTGTGAATTTAAAGATAGATGTCAATTTATCAATAATTTAATAGTTAAAGAATATAATCTAGGTCGTAAAATATTAATATTAAATGATAGAAGAGGATATTTAGAAGATACAAAAAAATGGTTAAATAAAAATATAAAAGAAAATTGTTCCGGTTTATATGTTGGTGGTATGAAACCAAATGAACTAAGAGATTCTCAAGAAAAAGATATTATTCTGGGAACATTTTCAATGGCATCTGAAGGAATGGATATACCTAAATTAAATACTATTTTTTTAACATCTCCTAAAAGTGATGTTGTTCAAAGTGTTGGTCGAATTTTAAGAGAAAAAGCAAATGTTAGAAAATTTCATCCTTTAGTTATTGATATAAAGGATATCCATGAAAATATGAAAGTTTTTAATAAACAATGTGATAAAAGAATTCAATTTTATAAAAAGAATAATCATGATATAACTCTTTATAAATGGAATGGAGAAAAAGAAAAAATAGAAAAAAGAAAATCCAAGAAACAAAAACAAATACACGAAATAACAGAATGTTTAATTGATTAGTAATTTATATACACTTATTTATATACAAAACCTTCACCAACCCTTACCTTATTTTCTCTCCATTTTTTAGAAGATTCATCAAAATCTATAATCACATCATATGGTTTATCCCTTTTTGGAACTTTTACTGGTAACAAAATCAACTTGAAAGGTTGATTTTCGGGACTAAATATTTTTTTTCCTGATCTTAATTTCATCAGATTATATCTTTTATTTATCGATAAAATCATCATTTGATTAAGTATCAAATTTATTTATTTGTTTATTTATTTATTTTCAACAGTCTTTATTTTCCGAAGATTCAGCATCTACTTCGGTATCATCTTCGGCAGTTTCTGGATCAACTTCTCTTTGACGCTTTCTGAAAATCTTGTACCTATGATTCGGATTCTGTGTTAGAAGATCTCCTCCATAAATACCAGTTAGATTAAGACAACAAGGTCTTCCATCATCGCCCGATGTGATATCAAATTCAACATATTCTCCAGGATAAACAACTTTAAATTCATTATCATTTACAGAAATATTACTGAAATGTAGGAAAATATCATTTCCAGTATTATCTGTATCTGGTGTTAATACTTTTACAAATCCATATCCCTTTTTGCTATCAAACCAGGTTACACTTCCAATAATCTTGTCACTACTCATCTCTTCGGTTATTATAATAGTTTATTATAATATATCTTTATATAGTTTATGATATTTTGGATCATATTATTAATAATAGTTTCAATATGTATTAAATACAGTTTAGAATTGAGAAAATTTAATTCATCTGCTGAATTAATTCAACTTCAAAATCCAACAAATACAACAATCAATGAATTATTAATTAAAAAAAGTCCTTTAATCGTTCATAATTTAGCGAGTAGATATCTAGAAATAGATGATCTTACAATAGATAATTTAGTAAAAACTAATCCCGGATATATAATCAAAGATAATGATAAACATATATTGTTTTCTTCATTTTTAGAAGAAAATCAACAAATTTCTGAAAATCCCTCTATGATTAAAGATTTTAAAATTGAAAAAAAATTAAATGAAATATTAAAAACATTTACAAATAATCTTTCTTGTAATTTAAATCATAAATTAAATATTTATAAAGGGAATTATAAAATAAATCTAACCAGAAATAATCATGATAATCTAATTTATTCTCAATTATCGGGTGAAACTATATTTTATTTATTTAATCCGAAACATAAAAATGATATTATTAATAAAGAAAATCAATCAATCAAAAAATGGGGATTTAAGATAAGTTTAAAATCTGGTATTATATTATCTATTCCACCTGAATGGTTTTATATTTATGAAATTGATAAAAACTCTGTATTATCTTCATCATATTATGATAGTTATTTCACTTATGTATATAATATGATAAAGTAAAATAATAAATATAAATTTAAAGATATTTTTAAATGAATTAATTAAATGAAAGAGTATTTGTTGGATACTAAATGGAAAATTTGGTATCATTCAATAAATGATGATAGTTGGAAAAATAGTAGTTATAAGATGATTTATGATATAAATAATTTATATGATTTAAGAATAATTACTGATAATATTAAATCTAATCATTTACAAAATGGTATGTTTTTTGTAATGAAAGAAGATATATTCCCTACTTGGGAATATGTAGATAATAGAGAAGGTTGTTGTATTTCATTTAAAGTTCCAGCTTCACATTTATTAGATAATTGGAATTCTTTATTTATCAAAATAATTACAAACGAGATTTTCAAAGATAAATCGAAAATAGATGAATTAAATGGATTTTCAATTAGTCCTAAAAAAGAATTTAATATAATTAAATTATGGTTAAAAAATAATACAAAAAATTATGAAGAATTTATAAATGAATATGAACCTTTTTTTGTAAAATCCAAATCAATACACAAAAAGCATTTTTAATTGAATATTTATATATATAGTGTATATATATAAATATGAAGTTTGACCCTGATAATAAAATTGTTAAATTTATGTTGCTATTAATCGTTGTTTATATGGTTTTATCATATATATTAAATAATTTTGTTCAGAAAGATTATGATTATGATAAAATGAAAAATAATATTCAAAATTCTAAAAGTGAAAAAGAATTAGAAAAATATGTTGAAACAGTAAATAAGATATCTAAAACGAGATTTTATTTATTAATGTCTATTTTTGCTGTTTTATTTGTTTCATATGTATATTATAAGACTCAAACAGCAAAATCCGAAAGTATAGCTATAATGTTAGCAGTATGTTTATCTTTATCTGGAAAATTAATTGAGAAATTAGGTTTGGCAAATTGTTTAAAACTGCCTTTAATTGATCCAAAAGGTTCTCCAGGAAATGTTTTATTATTTGATATGTTTTACACTAATTTCTTTGCTTATTTCCTAGATTTTGTTTTTGCTTTTTCATCTGTAATTGTATTAAGCGAAGGATCAAAGATAACATCATTATTTAAAAAAGATAAATTTAAAGATCTTTTAAGCGATAATTTGAGTTTTATGAGTAATGGAAAACCCCAAATCAAAAATATAATTCGCTTTATGTTATATTTATTTGTAATAGTTATTTTTTGGAATTGGGGTTCAATAATAAGACCAAAAATTACATTATTACTTCACAGATTTTTAGGAATTCCTGTTGTTGATAAAAATTCTCTAAAATTAGATGATAAAGAAAAAGAAAAGAAAGAAGTTAAACCAGAATTAGTAACAACTATTCCAAGTATAGGAATTATTGGAGCAACAATAGTTGAGGGTTTAATTTTCACAGGTGTATTATTCCCAATGAGAAAATTTTTCTTATATTCACTAGGTAATGAATCCGAATATAATTCAGATAAATTGATGATACTTGCTAAATTTGTTGTTTTAGTATTATTAATACCGACTTGTATAATTTTAATGACAAAATATACATTAACTGATAAAGATTCACAGAATAATAAATATCCTAAAATGATATCATTAGTATTGGGACAATATATATTAATACCATTTGTGTTATTAATTGCCCATTCTTTATTGAAACTACCAGTTATGGATTTTATTAAGAAAAATAAACAAATGACCATGATTTTCTTTGTAATTGTTCCAATTATAGTTTCATTATCATTGACATTCATGGGTAAAAATAGTATAAATTATATAGAAGATACACCAGAACAAGAAAAAGTTGTTGAAAGATATATGTCTGAAGAAAATTTGAAAAAATGTAGTGAAAATGAAAATAAATATATTTACATGGTGATTGCTTTCACTGTAATTATGTTATGTTTATCAATTGGACCTTTCTTAAGTATTGGTAAATTTCAATTAGTTAATGGTTTATTTTATATACTTATCATTGGTAGTATTTTAAAATTCATTTATGGTTTCCAAAATAATTATGAACCTTATAATATTTTGAATCCTGCTAGACATAAAAATAAAGATAGTAAACAAATAGATCTCGATAGTTCAATTAGTATTGAAGCATCTATGACTGGAATATTTATTATAGTCTGTTTATTGGTTGTTTTCAGAAAATTTGTTCATTAAAGAGACCAACCTTCAACACCACCCATACCACCCATACCACTTAAACTATTGGAACCATTAAAACTGGAACCACCCATAATTGTTGATTTTGAAGTTGATGTTGGCATAGAAACATCGGGAGTTTTAGTGATTGCTGGTTTTTCAGGACCTTGACCTTGAGTACCAAGGAGGGGGGCACTCATTCCCAAACCATAATTAGATCCCTGTGAATATTGTTCTTGAGGAGAATTTTGAACAGCTGATGATATATAAATATATAGTAATCCATTTTGAATCATTGTATAAATAATAGGGAAAATTAAGAAAATCCATGCTAATTCAGTCTTATTGTATTGACAAAGACCATACATTATTATACCAAGAACAATTAAATACTTAACTTCCTGCATTGAGAATAAATTCTTTAAATTATCCATCTTATGAGTATTGTATCTTTCTAAAGATTGACGAATAAAGTATATACCAATTAAAGATATAACTGCTACTACACCATAAATAATAACAGGCGAACATAATTTAGTTGTTAATAGTTCATTTACTTCATTAATTGCTTCCATTTTATTATACCTATACAATTATTTTATTTTTTCATAAAATAAATTTGATTTAAAATAAAAATTTATTTTAAACTAGTATATGTGTTTTACAAGAAAAAAACATTATCAAAAGAAATATATAAAAGTAAAATCAAATAAAATTTACCCAGAACCAAATGTGCTTCGGAAACAACCAGAAAAAAAAGAAAATAAAAAAAAATAAAATTAAACCTTATATTCATCACGAAGATATAAGTAAAATAACAACTGAAGAATTTTTGAAAGAAACAATCACATGTAATCATTGTAAAAAAAAATTTAATTTAGAATCGAATGAAATTAAAATACACTGTGCTGGGTGTAATCAATTTTATCATTGTGGGATTGCTGGAAAATGTAATTGTTCTGATTGTAAAACTGTAATGAGAAATAATCAAATACATCATTTATCATGGTGTATTCATTGTGTTCCAAAAATAAGTCAAAACAAAGAAAAAAAAGATGGTATAGGTTATTGTATTTGTAAATTAAATTAAAGTTTTAAGATTGTTGAAAATAATGACACTATTATCTACTATTATTTTATATTTCATTGGATGTAATGAATTACATATATCTTTAAAAATATTCGTAATTTCTTTTAATTTTTTATTATTTTTCTTCGATTTATAAAACGAAATATAATCTTCATTTTTATCTAATAGCATACTTGAAACATATTCAAATAAAGTTAATTCTCTATCAATTTCATCTATCATAAATAATTTTCTTTCATAATTATCCAATGAATTAACAAATAATAAAGAATTCTTATAATATCTTAAATACCACATCAATTTTAATAAATTTTTATTTGTTATTACAAAATTTTCTTGAATATTTAATTTTGATAAGTTAATAGTTGGATTTAATAAAGAAATAGATTTATAACTTGATAATAATTTTTCATTTTTAAATTCTAATTTAGGTAATTTACCTTTCATTAATTCTTTATAATTATCTAAATTATGAAAAATAATATTACCTCTATTATCATGTCCTCTTCTTCCCGCCCTTCCACTCATTTGTAAATAATCTTCATTTGTAAAATTAGGATTATTATATCCAGTAAAACAAACTGAGCGAATTGGTAAATCAATACCTAAACATAGAGTTTTATCAGATATAATAACTCCTAATTTTTTTTGACTCATTAATTTTTGAATAATCCAATTATATTCTTCGGGATTACTTTGAATATAAATTCCAATTCCTCTTTTTAATAATTGAAAAATAGGATCATCATATTCTAATTTCTGACCAGTTGCTTTATTTATTGATCTGCGAATAGTTTTAATTTCTGTCCCTGACATTGGTTCTAGATTTGTAAAACAAAAATCAGGATGTTTCTTAAATATATCTTGTTTTCTAAAATCAGGATTATTTACAAATTTCGACATTTCATTTTTTAAATTTTTAATTTTATTTTTTTCATTATCTGTATCTTTACATTTAATGATACACTTATTATAAAAATCAACAACTTGTGAAACATATTTTAATTTTTCATTTTTATCAAATTCACTTAATTTTTCATTTTTTTCTGTATAAGGATCTTTTGTCTTTATTTTAATATTATTTGAATATAATTCTCTTTTTTTAATATATTCATCATATAATTCTTGCTTTTTTTCTAAAATTGTATAATGATAAGGATATTCTAAATATTCACCTTTTTTTAAATCATTATAAACAATATGAAATATATCTTTTGAATCATCTTCATTTGTATGAAACAATATCATAGGTAACATATCATTTATTTTACACTTTTGAAATAAAGGAATAAAATCATTCTTATTATTTATTTTATAATCTTCTTTAAAAGATTTAATAATTGATTCTATTTTTTCGGGATATTTTTGATAAAGTAAATTTAATTTGTCTTTTAAAACTTTTTCATATATTTTACTATCATCTAATGTTAATAATTTAGTATCTTTAAAATAGTTATCAGGTGAAAAATCATCAACAAAATATTCCATTTCATGATCTTCAAATGATACACTTAATTTTTCATACAAACGAGAACAATCATTGGGTGTAAATGAAATATCATTAAAATTTTCAAAGTTTTGTAAATCTAAACAACAACAAGGATGTAATTTATTTAATTTATTAGATTCTGACCAAATCCATCTTTGATGATTAATAAATCTTTTATTATAATCAATAAAATGAATTTTTTTATCTGGATGAATTTCATTAAATTTAGAAATCAAATCATCCGGATTTGAAATAGTTGCCGATAAAATTAAAAAATTTGAATTTAATAAATGAATAATATTTTCATATTCTTTATTTAAATTATGAATTTCATCATAAACAATGTAATCGAAATTATTTTTCACTTTATATAAATATTTTTCAATTAATTCTGGAGTTCCAACATAAATATTTGTTTTATCATCAAAACTTAAATTTGCTAAATTATCCAACATAAAATGAACCTTATAACCCATCTTAATAAAATAAGACCCTATTTGATAAGCAACAGGTTTTGCCGGACAAACATATAAAACTTTTTTGTGTAAAATACCACATGACATTGCTATAAATGTCTTACCCGATGAAGTAGGTGCCCTTATAATAACTGATTCTTTATTTTTGATTTTGTTAATAACATCTTTTTGCCATTGTTCAAATCTAAATTCTCCTTTATCCCAAAAATTAAGTGGAGGTAATAAATGACCCAATTTATCAAACATGAAAAAATTACAATCATAATCATCCAGTATTAAATTAATTTTATTCATAATTTTCTGTCTTTTTTCGGATAGATTATTATATTCAGAATGATTAAGATGAAAATATAAATTTAATACATGTGTTAAATATTTAGATTTCATTTTCCAATATCTTTCTAATAATCTGAATTTGTATTCTAATTTACCCTCTGATGTACTTAATTTATCAAAGTTAAGATAAGGATTATTATCATCTATATTATCAATTAAAAAATCACATACTTTTTTATCTTTTTCAATATCAATTTTATATCTTTTTTCATTTTGATTTTTGATTATAATTTCTGCTTTTTTAGATATTTTCTTGGGTTTTTTAGTTTCAGTAATAAATAAATCTTCAATCATATGTTTCAAATTAATATTCACTGATGATGATAAATCACGAATGAATACATTAAAATTATCACGATTAAATATTTCTAAAGAATAAGTTTCCATAAAGTTATACATATAAGGTTAGTAGCACATTTTTAAGTAGATTTATTTAGATGGTGGAATATATGGATTTCTTATTACTAATAACAAGACATAAACAGCAGAAATTGCTATCACCATCAATATAATTGTTCTAACAAATTCTTCTATATTGGTATCTTTAATCAAAAATGTAGGGATAAATTTAAAAGCATCAAAATTAACAGATACTTCTTTTGATTTAATAAATAAATCGGTATAAAGTGTATCTAACATATGAGTTGTTGTACTTATTTGACCACACGTTTTAGATTCATATTGTTTAGATATTTCAATAATTCTTTCAATAGATGTTTTAATATAAGGAGTTAATCTATGAATTAATGAAGTTAATTGTTGATATTCCTTACTTCCAACACTTATTTCATTTAAATTAATATTGTCTAGACCTACAACTTGGAAAATTAGATGAGCTGTTTGTAACATTTTAGTCGATACTGGTAATTTAGATAAACAAGTTTCAGATAAGTTTAATAATTCCATACATTCATGAGCTTCATTAAAATTAATGATAGATATTTTTTTCAATTTATCTTCAATATAATCAATTTGACAAGGTTTAATTTCAGAAATACTACTCAAATTTTTAATATCTTCTTGTATTTCAACATGTGATTTATTATTACAATATTTAACCAAATTATTATCTAATTTAGAATTCATACAAATCTCAAAAGATTGATTTTCTCCAACACCACTAAATACATCAATTAGTTCATTTCTTAATCTATCAGTCGCCTGCTGTGGATCTCCAAATAATAAAGCTTCATATTCAGAAACTTCTTGAAATATAATAATTTCAGGAGGATATGTATCACCGACATTAATATTATTCAAAGCATCTATAATATTACTATTTCTATCCTGTTCATTCGGAGACATATTATCACCATATTGAATCCATTTTGAGATTATATCTGGATCTATTTTAACATTCCCACCAAATCGAGAATTAATTTCTCTTCTTAATTTTGTAATATCATTTTTTCTTGTTGGGAATCTTTCTTCAAGAAAGTTGTCAGATACAGGAAAATCAGTATCTTCATAATATTTATGAATTTGACAACCAATCGTTAATTTTCTTTTAAGAGATGGATTATTATTAAAATTTCGAAATCCATCATTTCCTTTTCTTCTTTCTTCTTGACAAAAATCCGTGTTAACTCCTATTTGTTCATCTTTTATTTTTGAAAGATCATTAATATTTCTATAATGTCTTTTAGGATTATTTAAATAACTAGCATAAGACCAATTCAAACCTGTTAAAAGATTAACAGATTGTTGTCCAGGAGAAGAAATATTTAAACTATTATAATAATTCATTTGATTTTGTTTCCAATTATCCTCGTTACCAGTTCTATTACATTGATCTATATAATCATTATATTCATCGGGTTTTCTTCCGATATCTAATTTAGAACATTTTTTACAATTAGTTAAATCTCCAGGACCATTCGAAATTTGAACATTATCTATATTAAATTCGATATAATGATCTCCTGTAGGACAATATTTGTTACAATATAAAAACTTATCTCTTTCATCTTTATTATTATTAAAACTAGATTCCGGTTTATTTCCTGTTGGTTTGAATTTATCACAATCTACCATTGATACTATAGATTATATTTTAATTCTATTTTTTTATTGAATTTTTTAATAGCACTATCCTTATATCTAGAATGATCAATACAATCCATTAAACATTGAATATCTGGTTCATTTATGAGTGAGTAAAATTTAAGAATAGAATCCATTCTTATTTTCCCTTTTTTACGAAAATCATTTTGTTTTACTAAATTTCGATTATTTAAATCAACTTTAATTCCTTTTAAAGTTCCACAAGATGTTCTAAAATTATCTAAATATTTATTCGGTATTGCTTTAGATAATTCATATGCTAAATCTTTTTTCCAAGGACTAATTTGATACCAAATTCGTTTATTCATATTTGAATAAGCAATACCATCAGTAACACTCTGATCGCCTGTTAATAAAACATCTGGAAGACTATATTTTATTAATGAAATAAATTCTTCTCTTGGTTTAGGTAAAATATCTCCTCTTAAAATAAATTCTTTATTATTTTTATTAGATTTAACTATTGGAACAATATTATTATTTTCACTATAAACTTCACCTTTTAAAACTAAATGAGAATTACCAAAATATTTCTTGATTATATTTGCACATTTAGTTTTTAATTGAGGTGAAGTTAAAAGACTTATTTCTTTTTCACTATCAGAACAAAACCACGGAGGAATTATCATTTGTAATTTATTATATTTATTACAATATTTCTTACATATCATCTCAATAAAAGATAAAATACAATGATTTGTATGAGTAACTACTCCTTGTCCTCTATCATGTCCAGCTGTATATGCTAAAGCATAAGGTGCTTTAATAAAATTATGTTTTTTAATATTCATACTTGTTAACATAAGACCAAGTTGTCCTTTACCAACTCCAATTGGAAAAGCATATGGTGGATATTCTCCATTATATTCACTTACAGCAAATGAGTTATATTTATTAGCATATGGTATCAATTTTTGTAATTTTTTAACTGAAAATTGTTCATTTACCATAGGAACAACAACTATAAGATCAAATTTAGGAATTTTATTTTTGAATTTTAGATTGTCAAATGGTTGACATTCTGCCCCTTCATTTTCATCATAAATCTTAATAGCTTCTAATTCAATTAAATCTTTTGTTTTTATTCCCAATGATTTAAATTTATTAATAGCAGCAGTACAAATAGAAACTTTCATATTAGGATACCATTGTTTTAAATAATCTGAAAAAGTTTTACAATTTACAATATCTCCAAAACCACCACAAGGAATATTAATCAAAGCAACACTCAATTTAGAATCTTTTTTCTCAATTTTTAATCCTTCAAATAATGAATAATGTAAGATTTTTATATCTTCATCATACTCTAATTCATCTGCTTTCTTATTAACTAATTTTAATAAGTTTTTCATATATATTATATAATATATTATATATTATGACAAAAACAATTTCCAAATCTAAATTGATTGGTAAAGGAAGTTATGGATGTGTTTTTCGACCAGCAATAAATTGTAAAAATGATAAGAAAAAATTAAATAAAAAAACAATCTCAAAGATAATGATTAAAAATAAAAAAAAAGCAATAAAAAAAGAATTTAGAATTGATAATCTTGTTAAAAAAATACCCAATCATAATAAGTGGTCATATATTTGGACTCAAATGTGTAAACCACCTGATTATGATGAATTAAAAGAAACATCTGAAATAAAAAAGTGTTTAAAAAAATCAGGTAAAACAATCAAAGAATATAATAAATTTTCATATATGTTAACTGGTGAATATGGTGGAATACCATTTATAACACATTGTTTAAAATTTATTAAAAGATCTTCATTTAAAACCATAAAAGAATTTGAAAAAATATTTATGAAACTTTTTAGATATTTAGAACCATTATTTATTGGATTAATAGAACTTAAAAAACATAATATTCTTCATCATGATTTAAGTGTAAATAATATTATGTTTAAAAAAAATCAGACTTATATTATTGATTTTGGTTTATCTTGTAAATATAGTGATATAGATTGTATTCGTAAAAGATCAAAAAAACAAATTGTTGGAACAAGAATATATGATCCTTATCCTTATGATTATATATTTTTGTATGGAAATAAAAAACAAAGAGATGAAGAAATAAAAACAACAGAACATCAAATCTACAGAAATAATCATGAAGATTATAGTAGAATTCATAAAGATATATTTAATAGAAATGATATAGATGAAAGTATAATTGAAAGTTTACAATATCCACCTAAAAATAAAAAAAAAGTTATTGAAGGACTAGATATTTATTCATTAGGAATGGTTTTACCAACAATAATTTGTGATATTTCGGATAGTTATGAAATAAAAAAGAAACAATTACTAAAATGTTTTTCCCAAGTTCATATTCAAAATCAATTATCATTATTAAAAGAAATGACAGAATATCATTCAAAAAATAGAATTAATATTGAAGATGCTTATGAAAGATATAAAACTTTAATTTAAAATTCTATAATTTTAAAAGAATTTAAAAAAAAATAATGATATTATTGTAAATGAGATATTATTATTCGCTTATGAGATATCATATTTCAGCGTGTAATTATCATCGTATTCGTAAAAAAATTAAAATATCTAATGATGCTTTATTAAATAATAGGAGAAAATTAAGAGTTTTAGAAAATAATAGAAGAAATTTTAATTACGAGAATAGTTTCATAAAAAAAATATTAACAAATTTATAAATGAAATATACTCATTCGATTATTTTATTACACGGATTTTCTATGAATTCAAATGATATGAAATATTATTGTCAAAAATTAGATAAAACATTTCCTCATTGTAAATTTAAATATATTATTCCAAATGCTCCTAAAAGAAAAATAACAATATACAATAATAAAGTATATCAATCTTGGTATGATTATTTAACACCTCATTGTGATATTGAACCTGAAATTAATAATAATCAATTATTACAAACTCGTAAAAAAATTCATAAATTAATAGATAAAGAAATTAAATATATAGGAGATCCTTCAAAGGTTTTTATATCGGGAATGTCACAGGGATGTTGTGTTGCTATAGATGCTGGTATAACATATCCACAAAAAATAGGTGGTATCTTTGGATTCAAAGGTCATGTAATAAAGAGATCTTTGGAAGACTTTCAAAAGAAACAAAAAATATGGGTATGCCATGGTAAAAATGATAAAACGATTTATTATAATTTTGCGAAAAAAACATATATGAATCTTAAAAAAAAGAATCCAGATTTAAAATTATTAACTCAAGAAAATGTAAATCATAGTGTTCCTTCAGGAATAATAAAACAAATGGAAAGTCTTTTAAAATGGTTTAAGTAAATTTGATCGATATTTTATTACTAAATTAATAAATAATTTTATTTACTATGGATAAAATTAAAAATTTAATTGAAAAAAAAGGATCTATTAATATGAGCGATTATCAAATGATTCTATTTGAATTAGAGATGAATAAAAAAATAGAATATAAAGGAAAAAATATAACTTTCACACCATTAACTGGAAATAGTGAAGAAGAATATAAAAATCAACAAGAACGTATAATTCAAGGGGATTTACATATGTGGAATGATACAAAAGAAAATAATTCTAAAGAAGGAGATTTCTTTGCTTATATAGTTAATCCAAAAAAAGATGATAAATATGGATATATTTATATATATAAAATTCTAAAAATACTAGAACCAAAATATGCTTTATCACATTGGAATTGTAGAGATAGAAATATTTTAATATTAAATTCTGAATGCTTATATCAAGGTTACGTCAGACCAATGTTTGATATTTTAAAATACAAAGAAAATTATAGAATTCAAAAAACTATGAAAGTGTCTGAATCAAATTATGATTTATTACAAAAGTATTTTGAAAGTATATTTTAAATTATTTAGCGACACCTGAACTAATGATTTTTCCATCTTTATCAACCTGTTTCCATTCTCCATACTGAATACCATCTTTATAATTAGAAGTATATACTGAACCATCTTTATTAATATATTTATATAAACCATCTTGAATACCCATTTTATAGTTAGTGTAATATTTTGTACCATTTAGATTATCATTAAATATTTCACCATTCATTAATCCTTTACAAAAATTACCAACATAATCACCTGATGAAGATTTCCTACCATCTATAGTATTTCCAAAACTATTATATTTTAAGATTCCGTAACCATCATATAATCCATTTTTAAATTCACCTTCATATTGAATAACTTCAGCATCTTCAAAATATTTAATTCCTTTCCCATGAGGTTTTCCATTTTTCATTTGTCCTTTATAAACTAAATGACCATATTTGTTGTATATTTCTTCAATATTATTTATTTTTTCACTATTTATTTTCATAGTTTTATTATTCAATTTATTTCTTAATCTTTCAACTTGATATTCAAGAGAATTAATTCTATCTTCTAATTCGCCTTTATCTGAAATATATCTAGGAATATCAATAATAAGATTAAATGAAAACATATCATTATTATAAATAATTTTGAGAATAATCTTTTCTTTATTTTCTATAATTGTATAATTTAAATCTTTATCATTTTCGATTAAACTTTTTTTAAGAATATTGTATAATTGTGTGAAATTATCTCTATAAATATAAATATTATCATTATACCATTGTGAATTTTTATCAATAAAAGTTTTAAAAGATATTCCAGATTTCGTATTAAATATATTGATATAAATTCTATCAACTTGAACTAAATCTAATGATATTTTGTAATTTTCATCATCATCATCTAAATTATGGACCGGTTGTGCTTTAATAACCTCCATTTAAGATTATAAATAATAATAAACATAAGATTTTAAATATTTTAAATTATTATTTATTTCTTTCATCATCATTTTCAAATGATTTGCTTAAAAACATTAAACCAAATGCTAATGATACAAAACCAAACATCCAAATAGGATAAGTTCCATAAGGTAATCTAGACCAAGTATGTTTAGGACCCCAACCAAATTTAGGATCAACTGAAAATTTTACTGCCATTAAAAATGATGTAAAACAAAAAGCAGATGATCCAGAATATAATTGACTTTGAGTTAAAGTTATTAATTTTTGTTTAGTTAAACCGTATATAATTATCGAAATAATCAACCATACAGCCAAAAAATAATACCACATTATATATTATGTAATATAAAAATTCAACAATATAATATAAACATAAATTATGTATTATTATCAAGAAACTATGTTAGATTATTTTGGATCTATCACAATATCTGATCAAGAAATTGATACTCAACTTATTTCACATTTTAGAGAATACAATGAAAATTATATTGAAAAAATTATCAATGATTTACGAAGAGAACAAATATTAACAAGTGGTCATAGTGTTAGTGGTTGGATGATATTTGTTGGTAAATATACAGTTGATAAAATGAAAAAAATTATATCAGATCAGACCCGTTTAAATCTTCAAAAATTACAATTTATTAAATACGCTAAAGAAAATAATATAGATAATGATGTTTGTCAAATGATATGTGATAGAATAGATTCACAATTAATTATTATTAAAGATGAATTATAATATTTATATTTAATATAATGACTTTATCAGAATCACAAAATAAATTTTTTATGAAAGCATTAAAAATAGAAAGTGATAGAGTTGAGGATTTTTTGAAATACTGGCATTTAAGAGATAATCCAGATCAACAATACAAACTATATGATTTAATGGATGAAAAATATGAAGAAAAATCAAAGGATTTATTAAAAAAATTATATAGAGATGGATGTACTCAAAAACAATTATTAGATAAATTAAAAGAAGAAATTGATGAATTTAAAATTATTTATGAAACATCATTTCATTGGGATGAAACCGAAGTAATGAGTAAAGATTTATTTGGTATTGATCATATTAGTTTTGAATGGACTAAAAATATGATTAAAGAAGCACAAAAAGAAGAAGATCTTTTAAACAAATCTAAAAAATTAAAAACATGGGAATATAGTTATAAAAAAGCAATTGAAAAAGGTATTGATATTCAAGAATTAGATGAAAGTATTAAAGAATTAATATCAAAATATTTACGAAATATTAAATCTGGAAGTAAAAAAACAAAAAAAAAGTCTAAAAGATCTTCTAAAAAAATAAATAAGATTATTCAATTACAAATACCTAATAATAGAAATATTCGTTGGGCTTGGTTAATTTCGGAAAGAGAAGATGGTAGATATATAGTAAGATATCCTAAAAAGAATATTTTAATAAATCAATTAGGTAAAAAAAGAAGTAAAGATTTTTATCCTGAAAAATTAGCACCTAAAAATTCTAAAATTCTAAGATAAAAATCCAGCATCCATCATAGCATTTTGTCCCATTCCTGGAGCAGGTTGTCTTCCATAAAATGGAGCCATTAATTTATTACATTGTGTATCATTTAAAATTTCTAATACTTGAATTTGTCTGTATTTATTTTCTCCACAACCATCTTGTTTTCCAAATGCTCGTGACATACCAACATCTATCCTCCATAATCTTTCATTATAAAGAGAATTCATATACATATCATTCATAAATTGTGGTGTATGGGCAAGAATTACTCTTTCAATTGGTTGTAATTTTTTATTACGACGATTTAATATTTCTAATAATCTATTAAATCCTTTTTCTGTATTTTCACCCATACCATCATCTTCAGAATATAAACGACACCAAAATGGAGACATATCATCATCATCTCTAAAGATTTCATCAAATATTTGATCTTCTTGTGGTGTAGATTGTTTTAATAACCATTTTTTAACAATTTCATTCATTTCATGAATTGAATATTTCATTGCTAAATCATGACTAAGTCCTCCATGAACAAATAAATTTTTTCCAACAATTGTAATACTTTTTTTTTGAAGAGCATAATGTTTCGCGATATTACCACCTCTTTCAAATACTTTCATTCTATGATAAAAACCATATGGAAGACCATCTTTTGTTTTTTTAATATTTCTTTCATTTGGTGGAACAAATTCTAAAAATTCTTGAGGAGAAACATATCTAAAATCACGATCAACATTCATTAATTCGTGATTACCAACCATACCAAGAACTCTTCCACCAAATTTTTTGGCTTGAGCATCTAATTTCTGAAAAATCTGAATAATAAGCATATTATTACCTTCGTCATCTACTACACTATCACTATCACTAACACAATTTTTGACCCATTTATCAGGGCGACAACGATCTATTTGATCTCCTAATTGAACTACCCAAGTATCACCACCGGTCCATCTTATATCTTGAACATTATTGGGAAATATATTATCGGGTATTACTTTTGCTAATTTCAAAGCAATTAATGTGACTCTTAAATCACCATGTAAATCACCAATAGCAATTAATCTTTTTACGGGAGGATAAATACCAAAAGCATCGTATTTATCCATATTTTTTTGTAATAATTCTTTTTGTAATTTTTCTTGACTTTCATTATATTGTCGTTTAGATTGTGAATCATTTTGAGCAACTACTTTTTCTTTAGGTGTTAATGGTTCAGACATTCTTCTTTCACGATGAACAATAGTTGGTTTTGGGGGACCATTTTTATTTCTGGATGCATTAACATTAGGTGCTGAATTTCTTCTTTGTCTGGTTTGTGGTTTATTTTCATTTACATTAATTGATTTTTTTTGTCCTTGATATTTTTGTTTTTTCATATTACACCAATTCTCAACCTTTTGAATGACTTGTTCTTTTGTATGTTTACTTAATTCTTCTTTAGGAATAATATTATGTTTAATACAGACCATTGCTAATTGTTTATTATCTAGTTTTGAAATGTCAATACTCATTATACTATATATTAAATATAATACTTTCAAATTTAAACTCACATTTATTAAATTTGATAATGATTTTAAAGATAAATCAATTATATAATTTATAAAGATGTCCACAATTAAAGTAATGCTCGCGAAAGAATACACCAAAGGAATGAAAGGTTCAAAAGAAGAATCTGAATATTCACAACCTCCATTGGGTTGGCGAATGTCAGAAAAGTATGATGGATACAGAACAATCTTAGCATATGATGAAGATGGAAATCCTCATTTCTATTCTAGGACTGGAAAAGAATTTAATGCCCCAGAATGGTTTTATAATGCTATGCCATCTAATAAGACCCTTAAAGGTCGAATGATTGATGGTGAATTATGGGCAGGAAGAGAAAATTTTCAACTTATGGGGACAGTTCGTAAGAAAGTTCCGGTTCCAGAAGAATGGATTGATATTCGATTTGTGGTTTATGATATTACAAATCTTGATAAGGTATTTATTGAAAGGATAAAAGATCTTCAGAAAATAGTTAAGTTGACAAAAGAAAAATGGAATACAATTACAAAGAAAAATATGGAATATCCATTTAATAATCTTGAATGTCCTATATCTTTTACAGAACAAAAGAAAATTACATCTCACAAAATGATGGATGAATTTTATCAAAGTATTATCTCAAATGGAGGAGAAGGAATTATGATCAAAAGACCAGATAGTATATACAAAGATGGACGATCTTCTGATATGTTAAAATACAAACCATCTTTTGACAGAGAAGCAGAGATTATTGATTATAAACCTGGTAAAGGTAAGTATTATGGTTTCCTTGGTGGATTGGTTTGTAGACCACTAAAAAATTGTGATACTTATATGACAAGAGATGAAGATGATGATCATATCTTTACTCTTTCAGGTATGGACGATGAAGTAAGAGAAAACTATATGGAAACTCATCCAAAAGGAACAATCATTACTTATGAATGTTCTGGATGGACAGATAAGGGTATTCCTAGATTTGCCCGTTATTTACGTAAAAGGACAGATATTATATTAAAAGAAACAGATTATGATACAAATCAAAATTTAGAAAAAATTATTACAATCTTCACAGAAATTGAAAAAAATCATCTCTTGAATAAAGATTATTTTAGAGGAAAAGTTTATACAAAGGTTCTAAAAGGATTAAAGAAATTAAAAAATGATTCAGATTTAACTGATTCAAAGATATCTTCAATTGAAGGAATTGGTAAAGGAACAAAAGAAAAAATTAGAGAAATTATTAGTACTGGAACTTGTAATGAATATAAGAAAATTCAAAAAAATAAAAAGGAAATTGATCTTCATGAATTATTTCAAAAGATACACGGAGTAGGTCCAGGATGTGCTCAAAAACTAATTGATCTCGGATATGAAACTATAGAAGATATTAGAGAAGATACGGAACATGTTAATTATTTGAATGATGTTCAATTAAAGGGTCTTCAATATTTTGAAGATATAAATCTTAGAATTCCTCATTTAGAAATCAAAAAACATGAGAAATATCTTAAAAAAACCTTAAATGAAATTGATCCAAATTCAGAATTAACTATATCTGGATCATATCGTCGAAAAAAGAAAGATAGCGGGGACATAGATATCCTTTTAAAATCAGAATCATCTGATACATATGAATTATTTATATCAAGACTAATAAAAGATGGTTATATTAGAGATACACTTGCTCATGGACAAAAGAAATTTATGGGAATGTCTAATTTGAATACAAAAAATTATCCAAACAGAAGAATTGATATTATGTATACTTCACCTGATGAATATCCATTTGCTGTATTATATTTTACAGGTTCGGCAGAATTTAATGTTAAAATGAGAAATGATTTATTAGAGAGAGGATATACACTCAATGAATATGGTGTTAATTTTACAGATTCAAGTAAAAAATTCACAAAAAAATTTAAAACAGAAAAAGAAATATTCAAATATTTTGATTATGAATATCTAAAACCAGAAGAAAGATAAATTATCACATTATTATTAAATTATTATTAAATTTTATTAAATTATACATTTTTTTATTCTACATTTTTTTTTTATTCTACAATTGTCAGGTTGAACCTAGGTTTTGCTTCCGATCCATTTGGTAAATTATCACTCATTTTCTTACTAATTGATAATCCATATTTAGATTTGGATTGCCAATCCTTTAATGCTTCTTTTACAATTTTCTTCGATGGTTTATCTTCTTCATTATTAGAACACCATTCACCAAATTCAGCAAATAGATTATCAAATTCTGTTGGAGCATACTCATTTACACCTTGAACAATATTATCAGTAGCAACACAACACTCATTAATCCATTTACCAATAATATCATTTGAATTACGATATTCTCTTGTTTTATCTGTAACTGCTTCAGGAATATGAATACCATTCTTATCATATTCCCTCCACTCTTCAAATAACATACACATGAAAGGAATAATCCAGTAAGGTAGTTTCTTTTTTAATTGTTTATCAATTGGATAACGATTAAGTTTAATATCAACATCATCTTCTTTTACAAAACGAGATACAAATGGAACTGCCCTTAATCTCCTCCAAGTACCATCATCATTACTAGGAATATTTGGTAATTGATTACACATAAGAAGTAATTTAAATTGTGGAGTAAATTCAAATGGTTCCTTGTATAATCCTCTTGCTTGAATTTTATCATTACCAGTAATTTCTTTCATCTCACCTACATTTAATGTTTCATTTACATCAGGTTCTTGCATAAATACAAATCTCTTACCACGAGTACGTGCCATCTCAGGACAAGCAGCACCAGACGCTTTCCTTTTTTGAGTTAGAAGAGAAACTGGTAAATTACAAGCATATTCGCCCATCGATAACTGAATAAGTTCAACAAGTTTAGATTTACCATTACCGCCAGAACCAGTCCAAATATTAAATTCTTCATCACGATTTTCACCTGATAAACATTTTGAAATAAATCGAATAGCATAATCTCTTACATGTTCATCTGGAATAATTTGAGAAATAAATTCACGCATATCATGTTGTAATTTATGAAAGTTTTCCATTTCTTCTATCCTTGGATTAAGTTCATCTAATGGAATATTGGAATCTGGAATTGAACGTCTCCTAAATTTCTCCTGATCTTCGCCTGGTCTTATAGGACCATTAATTGGTAAGATAATCTTAGTAGATAATGTTAGATTATCTTCAGGTCTTCCTTCACGGAACACATGATTTTTAAGATCATAAATACCATTTTCAAAACCAATAAGATCATTATTAGTATCAAATTCTTCCATAATTCCTTCCTTGTAAAAGATATGTTTTAAGGATCCAATAATTGTATTTACATAAGGTTCCTGGTAAAGTTTCTTTTGAAATGTTAAACATTTTTCAAACTTATCTCTATATTTCTTAATTTCATCGGGATCACCTTCATCATTTGCTATATTCCTAGCAATACTATCATACTTATCACCATATTCTCTGTAAATTTTATGAATATCATCGTGTATTGCTTTCTTTAGTTTATTTGCTTTCATAGTCTTTCTCCATCTTACACCATTAAAATAATACCAATCATCATTAATATCTACACAAATAAATTGATCTTCAAAATACTTTGAAATTACAAGTGCTATCAGATGATGGGCATCTGGTCCATGAGAAATACTATTTTCAATTTTAGATCCTAAATATTCTTTCATGACTTCATAATACTTTTTCTTGTTATCACACTTTGCCCAATGATAAAGAGATCCTTTACCAAGTTTTTCACCATTATGATGACTATTAAATGAAGACCATTTTTGTCTACATGTATTTTCATTATAAGATGGATCATCCTTACTAAATTCACACCACAATTCAAAATTATTTGGATCAAGATTATGTAAACACATTCCTACAGATAACCATTTATTATATTCTGTTTTTCTTTCAATAGAAAGACAACCAATAAGACCTTTAACTAATTCTTTTTCATTATTTTCAACAATTTCATATGGATTAATAACATCATTATGATCTACAAAATAGACGTTATTTCCTCCGTAAATATCGTTTACCATGTTGTTTACTATACCGTTACTAGTATTACTATTTGTTTTTTTAAGTCCATTTCCAATAATTTCCTTTAATTCATCTGTATATTGAATATTTTCTTCATGATGACCTCTCATAGATAAAGTCTTCATAATAGAAAGACTATTGGTATAGGTATCATTAAATAATTGATCATTAATTTTTTCATGTATATTTTCATTTAATTTATATACACTTGTTAATTTATAATATGATTCATTTTCTTTAGAACACCCATAAGGTTGCCAACCTGAAAAACAACCATCAAGTAAAGTGTCGTCCATATTTGATGGAGGTACTTCACAGGTTTCAACAAATATTTTTTCAATTTCTTTTTGTTCTTTTAAGAAATTAATAATTTTACGATATGTAGATTTTTTAATTAAGATATTTGGAAAAACTATATGAATACCATCTTTATATTTATATTTAGATGATTTACAAGGATAAGGTTTATCTTTTTCCATAACCCATATATCAGATGATTTATTTGAATTAGAGGTTACTAATGAAGATATATTTAACCATAGAAATGATAAAATCTTTTGAATAGTTTGTTCATTATATTCTCTATTTTCTAAAGTATTTTTATATTTAATATCAATATCTATGATAAATGGATGAATTTCTCCCATTTTTTCAACCAATTGAATTTCACATCGATCACGAATAATATATTTTTCTATTTTTTTATAAAGTTTATCTATTTTATTATTCGGAATATGAAATTTACCATTGTTCATGAGAGTATGTGTTACTGGTTTTTCTTTTGTATTTTCTAATACTTCATGTATTTTAAGAAAATCATCCAACTTCATAATGATATTATATTATATTTTTTTCTTTAATTAATTTTATCCGAATATAACAAATTATCTTTATTATAAATTATTTATTACTGTTTATCTGTATATTAATAGTTAATAGTAATCTAAATCAAATTTTTAAAAAAGTAGATTTTTAAATAAACTTAAATATTTTATAATTCTTTAATTATTTAAGGATTTTTAAAATATAATATTTAAAAATGTCCAAGAATGCTCAAAAACGTATAATAAATAAAGATATAAAAGAACTACAAAAAATGGATTTAGCGTCAATGGGTATTTATATTGATTTTAATGAAGAAAATATATTAGATGCTAATGCTATTATTATTGGACCAGAAGGAACACCTTATGAAAATGGAGTATTATATTTTAAGATAGAATTTCCAAAAGATTATCCATTTAATCCACCCAAAGTTTATTATATATCAAGTAGTCGAAATAGAATTCATCCTAATTTATATGTTGGAAGATCAAAAGATAATTATTTAGGTAAGGTATGTTTATCAATAATCAATACATGGTCAGGACCTAAATGGACAACAGTTATGCATATTGGAAGTGTTTTACTTTCAATTCAATCTTTATTAAATGAAAATCCATTACATAATGAACCAGGGTTAGAAAATGAAGATGGTTTAAGAAATGATACATATAATAAAATAGTTGAATATGATACTTATTCAAATTTAATTTATAAAAACTGTTTTCAAATACCAGAAAATTATAAAAATTTTGAAGAACATATTAAAAATCATATAACTAAAAATATTGATGTAATTAAAAAGAGATTAGAAGATCTTTCAAACCTTTATCCAGATAAAATGAGAGTTAGTGTAAATGTATATAATTTAAATGTGATAATTGATTATCCAAAAATAAAAAATTTGATAAACAATTTAAATATTTAAAATATATATAAAATCAAAATGAGTAACGATGGTATTCACTTTTGTAAAGAATGTCATAATATTACAAGTATTTATATTGATGAAGATGAAAAATTAATGTATTCTTGTAAAACATGTGGAACAACAGAAAACTTTGAAAATACTGATAATTGTATTTACACACTTAATTTTGGAGAATTTGATAGTAGTTTATATATAAATGAAAATAAATTTATTACTCATGATTTAACATTACCTAGTATTAAATCAAATACCAATTTAAAATGTATTAGTGAGGGTTGTGATAGTGAATCATTTAAATTTATTAATTATAATAAAGAAGATATGAAATATATTTATATTTGTGAAAAATGTGGTCAAAAATGGAAAAATTAAAAATTAAAATTTAAAAAATTTGATTTAAAATAATAATATTATATTACATTATTAAAATGGAAGAATATTTAAATGAAGAAAATTCAAGTAATGAAGATATTTCAGTTTTAATGAAAGATTATGAAAAAAATAAAAAAAAATATAAAACTAATCCGAAAATTACAAAATTCGAAAAAACACGAGTCTTGTCTGAAAGAGCAAATCAAATAAGTAATGGATCAATAATATTTATTTCAAATCCAGAAAAATATCAAAATAGTTATCAAATAGCAATTGAAGAATATAATCAGAAAAAAATTCCTTTTATTATTAAAAGGAAATATGGAAATTCTTATGAATATTGGAAATTGATTGATTTACAATAAAATTTTATATATTATATATATAAATATGGTTCTAGATTCAATAATGAAAGAAATTAATACTTTTTGTAAAGATGATGATACTTGTGTATTAGTTATTTTAGTATTAATTGGTTTTTTATTGTGCATGTTTTTTCAAAGAGAGGGATTCAGTTTAGAAGAAATTTCATCAGATTTAAATGGAGTTGAAAAAGAAAGTCAAAATGTTGGTGAAATGGGTAAACCACCAACAGATTTAATTGGTAAAGAAGTATACAAAAATGTTCCTACAAATGGTTATCTTGGATTAGAAAAAAAGATTCAAATGGCGAAGAGTGGTAAACAGTATAATGCCAAATTTTTTAATCAACCGGGGAAAATCGATATTTCTAAAGTAGGATTACCTGTTGCTTATGATTGGGAAAGAACTGGTGGTTATTATAGTTTTCAAGATAGACCTTCTGATTTTGGTTTAGGAAAACCTTTAAAATCAAGTGATATGGTTAAGAGTATTCCAACCGGTGATAAACAAGATACAGTTCCTGTTGGAACAACTGGTGGAGATAAACAAACTAAATTAGTATTATTTTATGCCCCTTGGTGTGGTCATTCAAGAAATATGTTACAAGATTTTGATAATGTAATTAGTCAATATCATGGTAAAATGATGAATGGTCATAAATTAGAAATAGTTAAGATAGATATGGATAAAAATCCAAAAGCAGCTGAAGAACATGGTGTAGAAGTTAAAGGATTCCCTACATTATATTTGTTTCAAAAAGTAAATGGTAAAGAAAATGTTAAAGTATTTGTCCATAGACAAGAAGATAAAATTGTTGAAGAATTAAAAAAGGTAACTCAGGTTTAATATTTTTTATTGATTACATATTTAGATTGTTCCATTCCTCCACCACCAGCTGCTGGTGCTGATTCTCTTTTTTCTCTATCATATTCCCAATATTCTCTAGATCCCAATCTAACATCATCATGGGGTTCTGCTTTATACCAGAATACTTGATCGGTTAATTTATTACTTTTAGCATTATTATTGATAACTAAACATTCAAAGTTTTCAGTACATTGATCCATAACTTGACAAAACATTTCAAAATTAGGAAACATTCCCGCATAATGTTCATATAAACGTTTTCTGTTACTAACATAATTTTCTCTTAAAATAAAAACATAATCAATATTTGTTCTAAGATTTGGAGGAATTCCTAAAGCATATTGCATTGTAATCATAAATAAAATTTTAAAATGACGACCATTCATAAATAAACTCCTAACATTTTTATCTTTTGTCCAAGTATTATCATAAAGACAATCATCCAATACTAAAAATGCTCTTGGATCAATGCTATTACTTTCTTTGTATTTTTCAATCATCATTCTTTGTCTTTTTAAGATATTACTAATAATGGCAGGTTGATATTCTTCATGAATAAAAAGTTTAGGAACCATTTTTGAATAAAATTCATTTGCTGCTTCCGTTCCAGAAATAACTTGACCAACTGGAATATTACTATGATGATATAATATATCTTTGCACAAGAAAGATTTACCCGTTTCTCTTTTTCCAATTAATACAACAACTTTGTCATCTTTAATATCATTAATATTAAATTTAGATAATTCAATTTCCATTACTATATTTTATACAACATTTATTTAATTACAATAATTAAACAAATACATTAAGTTTAATTATTAAAATAATTGTGATTTTAAGAAAATATATAATATATGAAAGAAATCAAATATATTCAATATCACAAATGGGATAAGAAAATTGTTAAAAATTATTTTAATTCTTTAAAAAATGTTTTAGAGATAAAATCTCCTCAATTTTATATACCATTTTTTTCGCTTTATTTTTATATTCATAATACTAAAAATTCACATAAATTAATAGATCTTAAGAGGCAATATTATTTAACTGAAATAAAAGATATTATTAAAGAAAAATATTATAATTCTAATATGATATTAGATGGTGTAATATATGATTCATCTAAAAATACTTATATAAATGAAACTATATTTTGTAAGACAATACCTGTATTAGAAATAATACATTGTATTAATAATAATTATAACTTAATAAATAATAATAATTATCATTTACCATCTGGATATAATTATAATACCTTTAAAAAAATAAATGATATAAATAATACTGCTTATATAGATGTTTTTTGTTCTTTTTTATTTAGTAAATTAGTTGTTAATAATATTCTTCCAAATTTTGCTATTTTTTATGGTTCAACTAATTGTATTGGTAATTATAAATATGATATTACAGATGAATATTCTGATTTAAGAATTGACAAATGTTTCAATCAAAACCTTAATAATACATTTAAACTTGATATTTATGTTTCTTCTGATGAAGAATCAGATGAATCAGATGAAGATTTTTCTGATAGTGAAGAATCAGATATTAATTATAATGATGATTATATTGCGAAAATTAAAAATATTCCTTTACAATTATTATTTATTGAAAAATTAGAAGGAACATTGGAAGACTACCTTATTAGTGATGAATTTAATGGAGAAGTAATATTATCTTGTTTATTTCAAATATCATTCGCTTTACATTATTTACAAAAAAAATACAAATTTACTCATAATGATTTACATATAAATAATATTATGTATTCAAATACAGAAAAAGAATATTTATATTACAAAATAAATAATAAATATTTTAGAATACCAACTTATGGTAAGATATTCAAAATAATAGATTTTGGAAGATCAATAATTACATATAATAATAAAACTTATATGAATGATGTTTTTTCTAAAAATTCAGAAGCTTGGGGTCAATATTATTATCCATCTCAAGTTGATTTTTATAATAAAAAAGAAAAAAATATACCAGATACAAAACCAAGTTTCAATTTTGATTTATGTAGATTATCTATGACAATCTTAGATGAATTGGGTGATAGAACTATAGATAATTCTATTTTAGATTTATTAAATCATATGTGTACAGATAAATATGGAGATAATTATAGAGATATGATTGATGATTTTTCTTTGTATATAAATATATCAAAAAATTCTGTTAACTCTCTTCCAATTGATATTTTAAATCATAAAATTTTTAAAGAATATAGAGTTCAGAAAAAAAACTTTCCACTAAAGTTATATTACAAATTTTAAAAAGGAGGAGTATTATGGATATTACTTGATATATTATTTGTTACACCTGCTCCTTTTAAAACAACAGATTGACTATTTCCTCCAGTTATGAATAATATTAATAAAGAAACAAACATTATAATACAAAATATTTTAACATATTCATTTCTATCGACTTCTTTTTTATTATTAATTATTAAGTATATAATTGTACTTACTAATGAAATTCCCGAACTACAAAGTAAATAATTGATCATATTAATAATTTTAATTATAAAATATTTGATTAATTAAACTTATTTATCACTTTCATTCGCATCTGAAAACAAAAAATTTTCCGGAATATCATTCGATGTATCAATATCTATTTTTTTATCATCAGCAATTTGTTTAATATCATCAAAGAAATTTGCTAATGAAGAAGTTTCATCTATATCATTATCAATAACTGTATCTATTTTTTTAACTTCAATTTTTTCAGGTATTTCTTTCAAAGGTTCCGAATTAGTTATTTCAATGGATTTACCTTCTTTAGTATCATCTGAATCTTTAAAAATATTTTCAAATGAAAAAAAATTTTGTTCATCTTTACTCTTAGGTTCTGGTCCAGGTTCAGGTTCTGGTTGAGGTTCTGGTTGAGGTTCTGGTTCTTTTTTAAATAAATCTTCTGTTTGAGGTTCTGGTTCAGATTCTGGTTGAGATTCCGATTTTAGTTCAGATTCTGGTTGAGATTCTGTTTTAAATAAATCTTCTGGTTGAGGTTCTGGTTGAGGTTCTGGTGGAGATTGTGATTCAGCAAAAATAGATTGTTGATTTGAATTATCATTTATATTTTCAGATAACATTGGAGATGTATCTTTTAGTGGTGGTATATCTGATATATTATCCAATTGTATAATTTGATTAGATGTATTATCATTAGATATATTATCATTAGATATATTATCATTAGATATATTATCATTAGATATATCATATGGTTTATCGTAATAATCTTCAGTTAATAAATTATTCTGTTCATTAGTTATTGCTAAATTTTCTAATCTTTTTTGATTATCTATTTCACTATTGTTTGATAAATCCATTATATCAACATTATCATATTGTAAATCATTTTCATTTACAGGTATGGTTATATCATTTACTACAATATCACTTGTATTTTGTTCTATTTCATCATCAGTTAATTCATCAGCATAGTTAGAAACATATTTATTATTTATGATATTATAATTATCATCATTATCTTCAATATTATTATCTTCTTTAAGTGTATCAATTAGTTCATTTATTTTTGTTTTAAGAACAGTTTCTTCAGTTTCTTTTTGATTAAAATCATTATTATCATTATAATCATCATTATAATCATTATCATTTCTATTACTATCAACTGATTCAGAATCAGATACTTTGTTATTTTTAATTAATTCATTTTTAAGAGAACTTAATTCTTGTTGAATAATAGATTTTAATTCTTCTTTATTAGTTATTTCAGAATCATATGTGTCTAAATGTTCTCTTAATATTTCTTTAACTGGTAATAATTTACGAATTGTAGTTTCAATGCATTGTTTAATAATATTTTCAACTTCTTTACAATTTCTTTGATATTCATGACCTGGAACATTTTCATTAAATAAATAAGGATTTTTCCATATTTCTCTTGCTAAATTAATATAACATTTATGAATAAAATTATTTGTTTTAGGAATAGTCACATTTATTTTTGAACTGTTTTGATTTGGTCCTATAGATGTTAATATTTTTGTATGACTTATAAAAACAGCTGTAATTAAATCATCAATCCAATCACATCCCGAATTGGAAATAATTCGATTACATTCTCCATCTAATATCTCACCATTCCAAATGGGTACTTTTTCAAGTATTTCTCTAAATAAAATAAAAATAGGAACTGTAGATCTTTTCTTAGTAAAAATTATCTTTGATTCATCAAAAATAGATTTGATTCCATCAAACATATGAGGATATAATACATCAATTAATTGATTGGTGTATTCTATTTTAGCCTGGGCAAAAATGGGAGCATTAATTTCTTCCATAAATAATAGTAAAAGGGTTATTTTATTTTTTAAACCTAAACTAATTCAAATGAAATTCTAAAAGCACAATTTTGATTGTTAAAAATTTCATAATAAAAATCTTTTAAAGGAGTATTTTTTTTTATATGTTCTTGATTTTTAAAATAATTCGGAAACTTAAATTTATATTCATGGATTGTTTGGAAGACTTCTAAATTAACTTTATAATTCATCGAAATAAAATAATTATTTACTTTTTCAATATCTTCTCTAGTTAATTCTGATATAGTCACTTTTCCATTTTTATCTCCATAGAAAAATTTTAATCCATCAACAAATATCATTAATAATTGTTCGAAGACATGTAGATTTATATTTTTATTTTCATCTTCTAATGGAAGTTCTAATTTTATTATTCCTTTTCCCTTTGGATTACTTGAATATAAATATTTAATAAATTCATCATGATTTCCTTCATAAACATCTACATCATTGTCCATTTATATAAACCTTGTATTTATTTTTTAATATTAATCTAACGAATTATTTAAATATACAGATTATTTAAATACTTGGATCATTCCAACGCTTTATATAATATGGAATTAAGAAGGGTTGATTGAGTATAAAAAGATATAATAAAGTAATACCAATTAATATTGAAATTGTTTTTAATATTCTTCCTATATCATTTGTTTTTATTTCTTCTTTAGCATCAAAATCTTCATCATTTATTATAGATTTACTACATTCATCACCAAAAAAACTTGAATAAAAATTAAATGAAAATAACTGATTTCCAAAATCAGAAATAGATCCTATAAAACTTAATCCCATTAATATAAATATAATTGAAATAAATGAAACTATCTTTTCATCGTATAATAGACATACAATAAATATAAAACTAAATATAGGTATTAACATAGAAAAAATGTAAGATATTCCACCTTTTTTCTGAAGATAATAAATTTTTTCATATGGATTAGGCACTGTCAACGATCCAAAAAAATCGAACTTATGTGATAAAAATATATATGAATGTAATAATATAAATAAAACTATATAAATTATCATATCTATCTTCATTTGCTTTCCACCTTTAATAAAATGAATACCATAATAAATAGATATTATAGTCAAAGTTATACCCCAAGTTATCCATGACCACATATTAATATTATCGTAATCTATATTATTAACACTATCATTTTGATCAATACATATACGAGAATCTTTATTTACAATCGGATAAGGATATAATAGATTTTGATATTCTAAATCACCACATTTATAAGTTTTTGTATCTGGATCATATTTAATATTACAGGATCTTAAATCAGGATCTTTTGCTTTTTGAAATAATTTAATATCATTATTATCATCATCTTTAATTAATATTTTTCCTTCTGAATCCGTCAATTTCCTCATTCCATTTACACATTTTAAATTAGGTATTTGTTTGACACAATTATTATTATTATCACTAACAGATTCACATTCCTTTGGTGGTAATTTTTTAAGAAAATCTTTTGTTTTTTCATCACTAAAATCAAAAAAATAAGGCCATCCTTCATATTTTTTGTAATAATTATCAAATATTTCATAACCTACATCATCTTTTTCAAACATTTTAGAATAATAATATTTACCTGGCATCTTACCGTAACTTTCAGGATGTGTATTTGGTCCTACACTATCTCTCTCTTGAGTTATACCAATAGATCTTCCTGAAGATCCTGTAGATCCTGTAGATCCTGTAGATCCTGTAGATCCTGTAGATCCTGTAGATCCTGTAGATCCTGTAGATCCTGTAGATCCTGTAGATCCTGTAGATCCTGTAGATCCTGTAGATCCTGTAGATCCTGAAGATTCAGGTGAATAATTTTCTAAACGATTTAATCTATCTTGTATATTTTCAAGTAATTCAGCATGTTGTTGAGATGATTCCATATAATTAATTAATCTATCCATACTTTCTCTATATTCAGGTTCTAAATAATTTAACCCTGTTTCATCAATAGCATTTTCTTGTATAACATCAATATCTTTAAGTTCTTGAACTTCATTTTTAAAAGTATTCATCATGTTTTCAATTTCAACTAAACGATTATTAATACTTAAATTAAACATTTCTCTGATATTTTTATTTTGTTGTTTTAATCTTTGATCTATTAATGTCATTACATTATATTGAGCTTGTTCTAAATCTTCATCGTAATCCATTTCACCAATTATATTTCTAGTATCACCTATATTTTCAGTATTACTCGGTTGTCTTGTTTCTAAATCTGATCCTTCAGATTGTAACATATTAGGATATGTATCTTTTATAATTAATGGTTTAACATCTTTTTGATCTAAAATATACCAATCTCTATTTCCAAAAAATACTTGTGTTTGGGGTCCAGGAATTTGAAGATCCATTCTAATATATATATGTAGATAAATTTATGAAAGTTAATTTAATTAACTTGAAGGACTATAACTTGAATATATAAAACTAGATTCACAATATCTATCTTTATAACATAATATCTTTTCTATTTCACCACTAAACATATATTCGTCAACTTTATCATACATTTCATACAAAGATGATTTACTCATTTCTAAATCTTCATCTTCTTCATCATCTTCTTCATCATCTTCTTCATCATCTTCTTTGTCATTATTTTTAAAAACTTCTCTAAGATTATTATTTTCTTGATTCAAATAATAATAATTATTATTATTATAATAACCACTATCAGCAAAAGGTTCTTTATTTTTATTAGTGGCAATAAAAATTAAGAATAAAAATAAAAATATTTGTAAATATTTCATCTATAAATTAACATATAAATTTTATGCGAAAGAAGAAAGAGACTGAGTATAAGGATTTTCTCTAAAAGGATCTAACATAGTAGGATCTAATCTGTCAGATAATTTAACATTATCTAATGTATCTTTATCTTGAGTATATTCACAAATATTATCTTGAGGTATTTCTTGATAAAGTCTATCTTGATTATTAATTCTTGGATTAAAATAATCACTTTCAATTTTCTTAATATCAACATTTAATGTATCCATACCATTTGTTAATTTAGTCTTTTCAGTTACAGGAGATCTTCCTTTGGAAATTATTTCTTTATTAGGGTTTAAGTCTGCTCTAAGATATTGATCTGAAGCCATTTGACCAACAACACTACCTGTACCAGCATTACCAGAATAATCAAACATTGTTGTATCTTTAACAGTCGGTCTTACTTTATCTTGTAATCTTTCTTCAGGTAAAGCAGTTACAGGTCCAACAAATCCATCTCTACTATCTAGAGTAGTTTCTTTTAAAGTTGGTTTAACTTCATCTTTTAATCTCTCAGTTTCACCTGTAAATACAGATTTAATATTCCCTTCATATGTTCTTTCAGAAGTAATTTCCCTTTCATTTGGATAAACAAAGAAACTTGATTTATTATGATCATTATCATTATATTTATTTTCTAAATTCATATTCCTTCTAGTATCAGTAACTAGATGTTGATTTCTTGTCTTTTGAACCATAGGTCTATCTTCAACTTGTTTTAATACTGTAGGGGCAGCAATGCCTTTAGGCATATCATTAAGATATTGTCTATTAGTATCTTTAATAATATCTTTAGGTCTAATTCTTGGAGCTTCAATAGATCCAGTTGTAACTAACCACCTATCAGCATCATTTACATAATCTCTATCTGGTAAATGTTTATATACTTCACCTTGTTGTCCCCTTTTATCAATCCCTTTCCCTGATAAAACTTTTCCACCAAAAGACAATTTTTGATTTGTAAGAGTTCTCCTATTATCTACACTATTTCTTTGAGCATACAATAAATCAACATCTCTATTAATTTCACTCTTAACGTCAATATGTGATACTCTTTCTTGTTCAAATGGTAATTCATTTGTTCTATAATTACCTTCAGAATATCTTGATTGATCTGCTCTAGCTCCATCAAATGTTGAACCAAATGGTAATCCTAAATTTTGTTCCAAAGCAAACATAGGACCAATCTCTCTTTTTTGAGGTCTTTGAGCATGTGACCCCCCTTGATGTACTTCTAAATTTCTAAATCCTTCTGTTTGAGTTGGACCCGAACCCTTAAAAAAGGGTTCACTTTTAATACCTTGATCATTTACTAAAAAATTATTCTTATCAATAAAATCGCCATTTATACTTCTTATTTTATCTTCAATAACCATATCAGTATCCCTTAATGTATTTCTTCCATCCATATTTAAAGAATCAATTATTTTAGAATCTCCTTTCATGCAATCATCATGATGTTTCATTACTTTATCTAGTTCATATCTTTGAGCATCTTTAAAATTTGTCATATCATATATAGTATTACCAGTATTTGTAAAAAGGGGAGGTTGGATATCATTATAAACCTTATGTTTTTTTTCTTTATCTTCATTTATTAAATATCCTGCCCCCAATACTCCTAATAAAATTAATCCTTCCATATATATATTATTCAATAAATATATTTTAATTTAAATTCATTAAAAGAAGTAATTCGGTGGGTATTGTATTATTATTAAATATTGATATCATTTCATCATCAAAATAACCTATTAATTTAAAATGAGAATTATCTGTATATAACAAGAATATAGTATTATAATTAGAATTATAATCAATTAAGGTATTATAAATTGTATAATTTTTATTATCAACATCATAATTTAAAATAATAATATTTAATTTTAGAATTTCAATTATATTATTTAATAATAGATAATCACACCAATAATTATTCCCCGTTTTTTTAATTTGTTTTTTAAAATCTTCAATCTTTTCTATTTCATAAGGATTCCAATCTTCATCAAAATCATCAGCATCTTTCATTATTCTATAATATGTTATTAATGTTTCATACATATCAATTGTAATATTATCTGCTATCTTATTACGAATATCACTATGATCATAATTTGTTATTTTTTCATTATGATTAAAAGCATTGGCAATACATTGATAAAAACAATTCCCATCCATTTCACAATCATAAATTCCATATCTTGAATTTTTTTCTTTTATTTTTGAATATGAATTTAATTTTCGAATCCATATCAATGGCATTTTAACCCAACCATATTCACTTAAATATTTATGCCAATTAAGATTTGTAATTTCTAAATTTTTATTATCTTTAATATAATATGATTTATTATCTTTAATAATTATATTTTCTGTTAAATAATAGATATTCATTTATTCAAATAATAATAAAATTATTATTTTAAATAGTAAAAAAAAAATATTATTAAAATATAAATGAGTCCTGATTTTATAAAATCTTGTAAATATTGTGGAGCTATATCAGTAGGAATTATTATAGGTTATATTATAACTAGAATGATAGATGATCCTATTAATTTAAAATTAAAAAATGATAAAAATACTAAAGAAGAAGGCAGTTGTTCTTGTGATAAATAATAACTTTAAACTTTCGAATTATAATTGGGTTTTAAAGTTTCATAAGATTTATCACCACCCTTTCTATTAAAATTATATCCACATTGATTTTCATGTCTATCTAATGTAAATAGAACAGTATTTTCACCAATTCTTCTAAAAGGTTCTACAGAATTTTTTTGAGGATCAAAAGGTAAATAATCAAAACGATTGATACCAACACCTTTTAAATCAAAGGCATTATTGGTTAATCTCGTACTTTCTTCGGGATCTGGACCTCCATCTTCAAATTGAACCATATTATAAGTTTCATCTTCCCCTAAAGGCATATATTGTAAAGAAGGATTATTACTTAATGGTCTAGTAATTCTATTTAGTTCAGATTGAACATCAATAATATCTTTATTTAAGACAGATCCTCCCATTTTTTGTAATTGAACATTCGGTGCCCAAGGATAACTTATCTTATTTCTCAGTTTAGCATCTTCTAATCTATACATTCCTGGACCCATTGACATATCGGTCATACTTTTATTATTAACAAGTGATTCCATATTATATTTATACTAAATATAATATTTAATTTTTAAAAAAAACGATATAATAAAATAAAATAAATTAAACTCTGGGAAGATCATTTTGTGTCTTTTCTTGACATCTTCTTAAATAATCCGCGTTACGAACCATTTGTCTTGTTGGAAGACCTCCTCTAACCCATTCTTTCAAACTATCTTCAGGGACAATATGTTTTGTATCTTGAACTTCTTCACTTAATTTCTGAATCATAGGAGTGAAATAATTACCAATGGATACAGCAGCATTACCATTACAAGGTTTTTGATCTTTAGAAGAATCAGAATTAATTAAAACGGATTCAACATCAACATCATGAAAACCTCTATTTAAATTAGGAGTTGTAATAAAAAGTCTTTCTACAATTTGATTAATATCATTTGTATTTGTTAATTTACTTTTATCTTGTCTTAAAGTTGTATCATTATCAATCAAACAACCTTTTTCAGCAATCCAACCAAAACCACCTTTAAGATGGATACCTGGTTGAGAAACTTGAATACTTTGAGCTTCTTTTAAACCACATTCACATGAAAATTGATTATCCATATGATATAAACCAGGTCCTAATGATTGTAAATTATCTAAATCAACAGTTAATTTATCATCATGAATATTACCTTTAATAAATGTTTGAAATGATTTCTTTTTACTTGTATCAGCATTTTGACATTCTTCTACACTTTCTATTTGTGATTTAAAAGCATTATCAACATTTTCTATATATCCTCCATATGTCATTATATTTATAATAACTATAATATTTTATTTTAAAAGAATTATCTAATCTTTTTTCTTAATTTTTTAATTTTAGAAGATCTTAAATTTTTAGTTTTTTTACCTTTTCTTTTTTTAGACTTTTTCTTTTTTATAGATCCAGAACTAATACCTCTCGCTGAATCTACCCAACTTCTTATTACTGGATATGTTGTATGTGGATCATCTGGATCAGAATTATAAAATGTTGCAATTCTATTTATTAATTTATTAATTTGTTCTTCAGTTAATGGAGGATCTATTTCATTTTTCAAATAATCTTTTAGTTTCATTTTATGCTCGTGATGTTTATCTTTATCGGACCAATCTGATAAAAGATCATCTATAATTGCTGTAATTAATACTATATCATTTTGATCGTATACAGTTGCCCCTGATTTAATTTTTTTAGTGGACCTAGTTTTCTTAGACCTAGTTTTCTTAGACCTAGTTTTCTCCCTTGAAATTCTTTTTGTTTTTCTTTTATTTTTTCTTGAAAGTCTTTTAGTTTTTTTTTTATTTCCACCCCCTTTGCTATCTTTGCTACCTTTTCGCCATCCCTTTTTTGTCAACCACGAATTTATCCTATTCTTCAAATTGGAAAATCCTGACGGTTTATTGTTTTGTCCTTGTGTTTGTCCTTGATTTTGTTTATCAAGATTTTTTTTCTCTTCCTGTGCGGCAAAAGCAGCGATACCGATGACCTTCCCAAGTTCTTCTTCATTATTCATATTTGAAATAGATCCAACACTTCCAAGTTCAGAATTTTTTTGAGAAATTCCAGGTCCAGCACTTCCAGCACTTTCAGCACTTCCAGATCCAGGTTTAACACTTACATTGGAATTAGCACTCTTTCCCGTTAAAGAATTTTTAATGTTAGAAAAAAAATCCATATATATATATATATTAATTATAGAAAATTTAATTTATAATATAGAATTATGAACTATTTCCGACACTCCCGCCGGAATTACCCATATCACTTAAACAAGCAATACTATTTCCTTCTTTACATGTTTTAGGTTGTCCGTATAACCATTGAGCAAACGAATGTTGATCATTTGGAACTCTATTTCCGGGAACAGTGTAAAATTGTCTTTGACTATTTGCTTTACCAAATACATCTTTAACATCTCTGTATAAATCTTGATTAAATAATTCTTCTATTCTATTTTGAACGCCAACATTATTGTAAGAAGGACAAGACTTGGGTTTTAGAAATCTATCATTACTAAATTCATGTATAGGTGGATTCATAAAAGGATTATCTTTAGTAGGAACTCTACATTCAGTTTCTAAATCATTTATTTTAACAAGATCATCTAATTGATTACTCATTGATTCATTCATAATTGTATCAACATGAGTATCAGAATGACGATACCATATGACCCATGTAACGCCACCAACAACAAAAGGTATAGTAAAATACATTGTATTTTTCGTACATAAAAACATAATCAAAGAATATACAATAGATAATCTTAATAGGGAATTTAATTTACGAATTAAATCAAATCTTTTCGATGGAAAAAATTCAAATATAGATTCTCTTTCGTATAAAACACTTGGACTTTTATACCAAAAAGGAGTTTTAATCATAATATATATAATATACAAATAATAAAAAAATAAATTATTTAATTTGTTTATTTATTTAGGATCATGAAATAATAAAGCATCAACCAAAAATGATGCTGTCTGGTGGGCGGGTGGGGGGTCACACCCGCAATATTTGTATGATCGAGGTTGCTCCTTCCAGCATTCTAGATTTCCTATACCATCGGGTTTACCATTGGGTTTGCAACAATTTTTGTAGCTTAAATCTTTTAAATCCGGTAGTTCTCCTTTTTCGCGTTCCCAGCACTCGCCGGTTCCAGTCCAGTCCTTTTTACCTTGGTACAGGTTGTTTGGAAAAGAAAAAGAGACAAAAATTGTGCCATCTTTAGGAAAATATGTATAACTGAGATTAAATGTTTCAACAGCAACTCCATCTTGTTTGAACTCAACATCATCCACCTTAAAAGTAAGTATCTCTTCCCACCCATGATTCTTATGATAATTCGTCGCAATCTTAAGTATTGTATCTGGTTCATCTTCCGGTTGCGGCATGTATCTAATTCCAATATTGTTCGGACCGAAATTAACGACGTTTTTTTGGGTGAAGGTCAGATCTGCTTTCGTATTATTTTTTGTCATATAGTCAGTTGAAGAGCCATCATGATCGATCTTCCATATTTCACTATAATTTTTTTGTAAACTTATTATGTTTTCCTCCCCAAAACCTTCAATTAATCTATTATTTGTTAGTGAACTAGAACACATTTTATTCATTATTTTATCAAACATGTATCCAGCAAAAAAAGCCAAAATAATCATCAATAATTGTTTATCATTCATATTTATATATATATATATATATAAAATATTATTTAATTATTTTTGTCTTCCTTTTAGTTTTATTCTTCCTTTTATTTTTTCTTTTAGTTTTATTATTATTTATTTTATTTTGTCTTTTGATTTTGTTTGTTTTAGTTTTATTCTTTTTCTTTTTAGTTTTATTCTTCTTTTTACTTTTATTCTTCTTTTTACTTTTATTCTTCTTTTTACTTTTATTCTTCTTTTTACTTTTTTTTTCTCCATAGAGACC
>Ga0255759_10000175_pt1 | contig 58793 bp, 68 predicted proteins | sample 101ome_20_FD_179959 | JGI IMG/M metagenome (GOLD analysis project Ga0255759, IMG submission 179959) | Coastal salt marsh microbial communities from the Groves Creek Marsh, Skidaway Island, Georgia - 101404AT metaG (version 2) | ecosystem: Environmental > Aquatic > Marine > Intertidal zone >... | reverse complement strand
CAAAACCTGACATTGCTTCTAACATAATAGCACAATCAGTAATATCTTTTGTCATTGGGCCAGCCTGATCTAGAGAAGATGCAAAAGCTACGATACCCCATCTAGAACATAAACCATAAGTTGGCTTTAAACCAACTGTACCTGTGAATGAAGCTGGTTGTCTAATCGAACCGCCTGTATCAGTTCCAATCGTTGCTGGAGTTAAGTCAGCAGCTAATGCTGATGAAGATCCTCCTGATGAACCACCTGGAACTAATTGGTCACCAACTGGATTAATTACGTTACCAAAATAACTTGTCTCATTAGATGAGCCCATCGCAAACTCATCACAATTTAGTTTACCTAACAAAAAAGAACCATTGTCCCAAAGATTTTTAGTTACTGTAGACTCATATGATGGAACAAAATTATTCAAGATATTGCTACCAGCTGTAGTTTTAAAATTTTCTGTACAAAATAAATCTTTAACGGCGAGCGGGATACCTGGTAGCAGTTGATCAAAATTTGGTTTGTTATCAAACTGTTTAGCTTTATCTAAAGCATAATCAAAAGTAGTTGTGACAAAAGCATTAAGTTTTTTTGCACCCTCAATATTCTTGATATAAGCTTTTGTTAAGTCAGTTGAAGAGATTTCTTTTGTTTTAATTCTTTTGATGATTTGATTTAAACTTTGATTAGTAATATCGCTCATTATTCAACTACCTTAGGTACTACAAAAAACTCTTCACTATCTTTTGGTGAATTTTTTAAAACTTTTTCTCTTATTTTCCCGTCATTAATTTCATCTTTTCTTGATCGTAAAGATTGATTGAGAATTGACGTTAATGGCTCTACTTTATTAGTATCAAGCTCATTTAATTGCTCTATAAATTTAAAAATAGAGTTTAAGTCTTTTGTTAAACTATCAACTTTAGCTTCATTGACTGAAATTCGAGCTAATTTTGCAACATGCTTAATTTTTTCTTTATCTAGAGACATTTGTGAAATAAGTTAATTTTTAATGTGTTTTATCACAAATTAGGTAAATTTCATGCTTGATATTGAGTTATTTATTCAGAAAATTAATAAAAAATCCAGATTAATTGGTATTGATCCAGGTGGAAAGAGAATTGGTATTGCTATATCTGATGAAAACAAAATTGTAGCTACACCCTATACTACACTTGTTAAAGAAAATTATTCAAAACTGCTCTTAGAGATAAAAAAAATATTCAAAGAAAATGAAATCGATGGAATAGTTGTGGGAAACCCATTAAATATGGATGGTTCACCAGGTCCCTCCTCTCAATCTGCTAGGGATTTTGCTAAAAATCTCTCAAAAGATATTACAGAAAATATCACTTTGTGGGATGAAAGATTATCTAGCCAAGGAGCATTTAATTTAAGCGGTGAAATATCAATTAATACATCAAAAAAGAAGACTAAATTAGATGAAAATTCAGCTCAATTCATTTTACAAGGATTTTTAGATTTTTATCATAAAAATAATACTTGATATAAAATAGTAAAACGCCTATAGAGTTGATTTTAATGGCAACTGTAAAAAAAGTTTCAGCTATTAAAAATACTCCCAAACATCTTTTAGGTATTCAAAATCTATCAATTATAGAAGCTAAAAATATATTAAACGAAGCAAAGACTTTTATTAAACTAAATAGAAGTAGCTCAAAAAAATTAGATATCCTTAGAGGTAAAACACAAATAAATTTATTTTTTGAACCGTCTACAAGAACTCAGAGTTCTTTCGATCTTGCAGGTAAGAGATTGGGTGCAGATGTAATGTCAATGAATATGGGTAATTCAGCTCTCAAAAAAGGTGAAACACTAATTGATACAGCTATGACTTTAAATGCAATGCATCCAGATATAATTGTCGTAAGACACCAAGATTCTGGGGCTCCAAATTTACTTTCTCAAAAAGTTAATTGCACAGTTATAAATGCAGGTGATGGCAGAAGAGAACATCCTACACAAGCTCTGCTTGACGCTTTAACTATAATTAATAGAAAAGGAAATATTGAAGGATTAAAAATTGCAATATGTGGGGACATACTTCATTCAAGGGTAGCAAGATCAAATATTTATTTAATGAATATGTTAGGTGCTGAAGTTAATGTCATTGCACCAAAAACTTTAATGCCTGTAGCAATTGAAAAACTAGGTGTCAAAGCGTTCACAGATATGAAAAAAGGTTTAGACGGATGTGATATTGTAATGATGTTAAGATTACAAAACGAAAGAATGCAAGGATCATTCCTTCCTTCTAAAAGAGAGTATTATGAATTTTTTGGTCTCACTCCAGAAAAACTTAAACTTGCGAAAAAAGATGCATTACTTATGCATCCAGGGCCTATGAATAGAGGTGTTGAGATCGATACTAAATTAGCTGATGATATAAATGTTAGTCTTGTGAAAGAACAAGTTGAACTTGGAGTGGCTGTAAGAATGGCTTGCTTAAAGTTATATTGTAAATAAAAATGGAAAAAATTTTAACAAATGTAAGAATAATTGATCCTTCCCAAAAAATAGATGAGATAGGAAATATAATTATTGATGAAAAAGGTAAAATTAAATCAATAGGAAAAAATACAAAACTATCTGATGCTTCTAAAACAGCTGAAAAAATAGATTTACAAGGAAATATTGCTATCCCTGGAATAGTAGACATGAAAGCTTTTGTTGGTGAACCAGGATTTGAATATAAAGAAAATTTCAGGACACTTAGCCAAGCCGCTTTAGCAGGTGGAGTAACTTCAATTGTGACTACGCCAAATACCAAACCAGTTATAGACAACGTATCAATGGTTGATTTTATAATTAGGAGAGGAAGAGATAAGGCCAAAGTTAACCTATACCCTTGTGCAGCTATAACAAGACAATTAGAGGGGCAGCAAATGTCAGAATTTGGACTATTAAAAGAAAGAGGAATAATTGGTTTTTCAGATGTAAATAAAACAATTCAAAATACAGAATTAATGTCTAGAATAATGAATTACGCATCGGACTTAGATACACTCATCATGCAGCATGTAGAAGATTATGAGTTAGCAAAAAATTCTTGTATTAATGAAGGAGAAGTAGCAACAAGACTAGGTTTACAGGGTGTATCTGATATAGCTGAAAGAATAATAATAGAAAGAGATCTTTCTTTACTGAGTGAATTTCCCTGTAGGTACCATATAAATCAAATTTCTTCTAAAAACTCTTTAAAAGTAATTGAAAAAAATAAATCTAATGGAATTGTATTTAGCACTGGGGTTTCAATCAATAATTTATCGCTTAATGAAAATGATATTGGTGAATTCAGAACATTCTTAAAGCTCTCCCCTCCTCTAAGAACTGAAGATGATAGACTTTCATTGATAGATGGAATTAAGAAAGACCTAATAGATGTAATAGTAAGCGACCATACACCTGAAGATGAAGAGAGTAAAAGGTTGCCTTTTGCACAAGCTGCGACTGGATCTATTGGTATTGAAACATTGCTTCCTCTCTCCTTAGAACTTTACCATAATAAGTCATTAACTCTGGAAAAAATAATTAAATGCTTAACAATTAATCCTGCAAAAATTTTAAAGATTAATAAAGGAACTTTAAAGAAAGGATCTGATGCTGATATCTGTATTTTTGATTTAGAAAAACCATGGATTGTAAAAGCAGAAGAATTAAAATCAAAATCTAAGAACACAGCTATAGAAAATAGAAAACTACAAGGTAAAGTAAAAATGACTTTTTTAAATGGAGAGTTAGTTTATTCAAATTAATGGATATAAATTTAATTATAGTTGCAATTTATTCGTATTTATTAGGTTCAATACCTTTCGGATTAATACTTACTAAATTATTTTTAAAAAAAGATATTAGAGATGTAGGATCAGGAAATATTGGAACAACTAATGTTTTAAGAACAGGAAAAAAATCTTTGGCTGCTGTCACTCTACTATTAGACTTGCTTAAAGGTTATTTGTCAGTTGTAATTACTTTTCATTATTTTGAAGATTTGATTTCTTATTCAGCTCTTTTATGTTTTGTAGGACATATTTTTCCAATTTGGTTGAAATTTAAAGGAGGAAAAGGTGTAGCTACTTATCTTGGAGTGATATTAGCTCTATCATATAAATTTTTTTTAATTTTCGGTATAAGCTGGTTAGCTTTAGCTTTTCTTTTTAGATTTGCTTCGTTGTCTTCAATCGTTTCAACGTTAATTGTTTTTTTATATTCATGCTTTTTTGAAAATAATAATTACCTTGTAATACTTTTTATCTTTTTCATAATAATTATTTATACTCATAGAGAAAATATAGTCAGATTAAAAAACTCTTCGGAAAATAAAATTAAGTTATAATCATTGTCTTTTTTGATTTTTTAAATAAAAAAATTGACAAACTCATTTTATTTTGAAAATAAATAATTAATGAATTTAGTTATTGTTGAAAGCCCAGCTAAAGCAAAAACTATAAATAAATATTTAGGAAAAGATTATTTAGTTTTAGCAAGTTATGGGCACATAAGAGATCTGCCTTCAAAAAATGGTTCTGTTGATCCTGAAAATAAATTTCAAATGGAATGGGAAATAGATTCCTTTTCAAAAAAATATTTAAAAGAAATTACTAATGCAGCTGAAGAATCTGATAAAATTATATTAGCTACTGACCCTGATCGTGAAGGAGAAGCAATTGCTTGGCACGTAAAAGAAGTTTTAGAGAAAAAAAAACTATTAAAAGATAAAAATTTAGAACGAGTTGTTTTTAATGAAATAACTAAGAATGCAATTCTTGATGCGATTAAAAATCCACGAGACATTCATTTACCTTTGGTTGAAGCTTATCTTGCTAGACGGGCATTAGACTATTTAGTTGGTTTCAATATCTCTCCTATTCTATGGACAAAATTACCGGGATCAAAATCAGCAGGCAGAGTTCAATCAGTTGCTTTGAAATTAATTACAGAAAGAGAAAAAGAAATTGAATTATTTAAACCTGAGGAGTATTGGACGCTTACTTCAGATTTTACTAATAAAGATAATAAAAATATTTTTTCTAAATTAAGTTTATATAATGGTGAAAAAATTGAAAGATTCACCTTTAAAAATAAAAATGAAATTCAACAGGTAGTTGATGTAATCAATAAAACTAAATTTAAAATTGCTGATGTTAATACAAAGATATTTAGAAGAAATGCTATAGCACCTTTTACTACTTCAACTTTGCAACAGACTGCCTCTGGTAGATTTGGTTTTGGGGCATCAAGGACAATGCAAATTGCTCAAAGACTTTATCAAGGAGTTGATATTGAGGGAGAAACAACTGGATTAATCACTTACATGAGAACAGACGGAACTAACATTTCAAAAGAAGCTATAAATGAATTTAGAAAATTTATAGAAAAAGATTATGGAAATAAATATTTACCTGAAACTCCAAATAGTTTCACAGGAAAAAAAGCAAAAAATGCACAAGAAGCTCACGAAGCTATTAGACCAACTGATATAAAGAGAAAGCCGTCTGACATAAAAAAATATGTTAACGCTGATCAATTTAAACTTTATGAACTGATTTGGTCTAGAGCTCTATCATCTCAAATGACGCCAGCAGAATTTGATAGAAATACAATAATAATTTCATCTGCAGATAATAAAATAAATTTTAGAGCTAGTGGTTCAGTAGTTAAATTTGATGGTTTTCTTAAAGTTTATAAAGTTCAAGAAACGGATGAAGATGCAAAAAATATTTTACCAGAAGTAAAAGTTGGAGAAGAAATAAACATACTTAAATTAAACGATGAGCAACATTTCACTGACCCTCCTCCACGATACTCTGAAGCAAGCTTAGTAAAAAAAATGGAAGAATTGGGTATTGGTAGACCGTCTACCTACGCTAGTATTATATCGGTTTTATCTACTAGAAATTACGTAGAGCTGATGAATAAAAGATTTCATCCAACTGATAGAGGAAAGCTAATTTCAGCTTTTTTGGAGAAACTATTTTCTAAGTACGTTGACTATAACTTTACGGCAGATCTCGAAAATCAGCTTGATGAGATTACGAGCGGAAAGATTGAATGGGTTGAGGTTTTAAACAATTTTTGGAAGGATTTTTACGAAAATGTAGGAAAAGTTAAAGAAAAAAGGACTAGAGAAGTACTTGATTTATTAAATGAAAGCTTAGGAGCGTTAATTTTTGAAAGAGATGAAAAAGATGCAATAGACAGAAAATGTAAACTTTGTGCTGATGGTCAATTAAGTCTCAAGAACAGCTTTAGAGGTGGAGCTTTTATTGGTTGCTCAAATTATCCTGACTGTAAATTTACGAGACCATTATCTAAAAGTAAAGCAGCTGCGCAATATAATTTAGCTGAACCAAAACTTTTAGGGCAAAATGATAAAGGGAAAGATATTTATTTAAAAAATGGAAGATTTGGACCTTACTTGCAATATGAAAAGGAAAAAGAGGAATTAGAAACAAAAAAAAAGAAAGGTAGAAAGAAAAAAAGTGAGAACGAGCATTTAAAAAATATATCAATTCCAAAAGGAATTGAAGTTGATAGTGTTGATTTAGATAAAGCTAAATATTTATGTTCCCTTCCTAAAGTTTTAGGCCAGCACCCTGAAAATGGTCAAGATATAACATTAAATTCTGGAAGATTTGGTCCTTATCTTAAATGTGAAAATAAATCAGCAAGACTTGAAAATGTGGAGGATCTTTTTTCAATTGGATTGAATAGAGCTATTACGTTAATTGCTGAAGCAAAACCAGGACGAATTTCATCTTCACTAATAAAAGATCTTGGAGAACATCCAGAAGATAAAAAACCAGTAAGAATAATGAAGGGACAATACGGACCTTATATAAAATATAAATCTTTAAACGCCACAATTCCTGAAGAAAAAGATCCAAATGAGTTAACTATGGAAGAGGCTTTAATTTTAATAGAAAAAAGAAGAGAATACGATAAAGCTAAAAAAAAAGGTAAAAGAAAATGAGCGTAATAGAAAATAAGATTAAAGAATTAAATATTAAACTACCAGATCCTAAACCACCAGTTGGAGCATATGTTGCTACTAAAATTGTTGGTAATTTACTTTTTATTTCTGGTCAAATTTCAGCTGATGAAAATTTAAATTTAATAAAAGGAAAAGTGGGAGAAGAATTAACTTTAGATCAAGGTTATAAAGCAGCAACAAGATGTGGGTTGAGTCTTTTAGCTCACGCAAAGAAAGCTTGTGCTGGTGATTTAGAAAAAATTAAATCTTGTGTAAAATTAACAGGATATGTGAATTCAGCAGATAATTTTACTGACCAACCTAAAGTAATCAATGGTGCATCAGATATTATTGTAAAAATTCTTGGCGACAAAGGGATGCACACAAGAGCAGCAGTAAGTGTTAATAGCTTGCCTTTAGGAGTAGCTGTTGAAGTAGATGGTATTTTTGAAATTAATGAGAATTAGGTCTACCAACTGAGAAATATTTAATCTTTTTATTTAGCATTTCCTCGGGATTATAAAGGTTTCGTAAATCATATATTTTAAAGTTCTTTTTCTTATTTAATTTTTTGAAATCTAAGGATTTAAACTCATCCCATTCTGTTAAGAGGATGATTAGGTCTTTGTCTTTACAAGTATCAGTAATATTTTTCTTAAATTCGCAATTTTTAAGTTTTTTAAATTCTTCTTTTTCCCCTGAAGGATCGTAGTAAGTTACTATTGCACCTTTTTTACAATAATAAGGAATCATTTTTAAACTTGTGGAATCTCTCATATCATCAGTATTAGGTTTAAAAGTTACACCTAATATGCCTATTTTTTTATTTCTTAAATTATTCCCTAATATTTTATGAACTCTTTTTGTAAGTAAATTTACTCTCTCATGATTAGATTTAATTACAGATTTTACAATTGATAAATTTGTTTTAAACTTTTCTGCAGCAGAAACTAAACCTTTTGTGTCCTTAGGAAAACAAGATCCACCATATGCTGGTCCAGCTCTTAAAAATCTGCTGCCAATTCTTGAGTCAGAACCAATTCCTAACGCTACATCTTCAACATCAATTCCTGACTTTTCACATAGATTAGCTAATTCATTTATAAAAGTTATTTTAGTGGCTAAAAAGGCATTTGCCGCATATTTAATTAGTTCCGCACCTCTTCTTGATGTAGTAAAAAATTTTGCTCCTTTACTAATTAAAGGTGAGTATAGTTTTTTCATTGTATTAAATTCTTTTTTATTATTTGAGCCAATTACAATTCTATCAGGATATCTGAAATCTCTAATAGCTTCGCCTTCTCTTAAAAACTCTGGGTTAGATATTATTGAGAAAAGTTTTTTCTTTTTTTTTAGTATTTTTTCTATATCATCGCCAGTTCCAACTGGTACGGTAGATTTAGTCACAACAATTTTTTTATTTTTTGTATATGAAAGTATTTCTTTTACACATTTATAAACAAAAGATAAATCAACTTTAAGCGTACCTTTTTTGTTTGGTGTTCCAACACATATAAAAATTATATCAGATGCATTTATTGCTTTTTTTAAATCGGTAGTAAAAATTAAACGCTTAGCATTAAAATTTTTTTTAATTAATTCGTCTAAACCTGGTTCATAAATTGGTGAAACTCCAGAATTTAATTTTTTTATTTTATTTATATCTTTATCTACACAATAAACTTGATTTCCAATATCAGCAAAACAAGTTCCACTAACTAAACCAACATACCCTGTTCCTATCATGCATAATTTCATTTTTTACCTTTTATTTATTCTTATACCTGAGTTTATATAACCCTGTATTGTTCCACAGTCTAAATAAGTTCCTTTAAAAATATTACCGTAAAATTTATTATTTTTATTAATTAGATTTTTTATAGCGTCCGTAATATGTATCTCTCCTCCTTGACCTGGTTTTAATTTTTTAATTTCATTAAATACTTTTGAGGTTAAAATATATCTTCCAATAATTGCAAAATTTGATGGCGCTTTTTTGATACTTGGCTTTTCTACAACATCTTTTATTTCAAAATGACTTTTTTTCCTATTTTTAATTGACAAAATTCCCCACCTAGAAACTGTTTTTCTTTCTACTCTTTTCGTAGCAATGACAGATGCTTTTGTCTTTCCATGCAATTTTATCATTTCTTTTGAACAGTTTTTTTCAATAATTAAATCATCAGGAAGTAACATTAAGAAATATTTTCCTTTAATAAGTTTTTTGCATTTTAAAACTGCATCACCAGTTCCTTTCGGCTTATTTTGATAAACAAATTTAATCATTTTTTGATATTTCTTAATTCTTTTATATTCTTCAATTATTCTTTTATCTTTTTTCTTTTTAATAATTTTTTTATAAAAATTATCATTAAAAAAATATTTTTTTATAAGTAGTTTTTTTTTAGAGATTATAAAAATAAATTCCTTAATTCCTGCTTGAAGACATTCTTCTAAAATATACTCTAGATTAGTCTTTCCATTTATTGGTAATAGTTCTTTTGGCATAACACTAGTTAAAGGAAGCATTCTAGTGCCTAGTCCAGCTAAAGGAATAATTGCTTGTTTTATCATTAGATTCTTATAATAGTCATTATCATTGCTTAAAGGAAATGAAAATATTTAAAGATAGAAAAAGCCTTCAGAGAGAAATTCTAAGCGTTAAGGGTATATCATTTGTGCCGACTATGGGAGGATTACACAAGGGACATATATCTTTGATTAAAAAGTCAAAGAAAACTAAACTTAAAACTCTAGTTTCAATATTTGTGAATCCTAAACAATTCAACGAAAAAAAAGACTTTAAATCATACCCAAGAAATCAAAAAAAAGATTTAAAGATTTTAAAAAACTTAAAAATTGATTACTTATATTTGCCCTCAGTTAAAGATATTTATAGTTTTAAACCAAACAACAAAGTTTTTTTAGATAAATTTTCAAAACAATTATGTGGAAAGTATAGAAAAGGTCATTTTCTTGGAGTTCTTAATGTAGTCAATAGATTTTTAGATATTATTAAACCAAGGAAATTGTTTATGGGGGAAAAAGATTTTCAACAACTATATTTAGTAAAAAAACACACCATAAAAAGAAAGATAAAAACAAAGATTGTAGAATGTGAAACTATTCGTGAAAAAAATGGTGTCGCTTACTCCTCAAGGAACTTTAGATTAAATTTTAAGAACAAAAAAATAGCTTCAAAAATCTACTTTTACCTTAAAAAAATTAAGAATAAGTTTAACTACATCAATCCAAGTATATTGAAAAAAGAGATAATTAAACTAGGTGCTAATAAAATTGATTATATTGAATTTTATAATATTAAAAATTTTAAAAGATCTAAAAAACTAGATAAAAATAATAGAATTTTTATTGCTTATTTTTTAAACAATGTAAGACTTATTGATAATATTTAGTTGAGAAAATAATAAGAACCTAATCCAAGAAATGATAAAAAGCCAATAACATCTGTTATAGTTGTAACAAAAACACTTGATGCTAAAGCAGGATCGATATTCATTTTTTTTAATGAAACAGGAACTAAAATTCCAAACAAGCCCGCAACTATCATATTTAATATCATCGAAACCCCAATTAATAATGAAAGATTTATATCTTTGAACCATAATTGAACAATTACGGCTGTAATGATTGCAAAAATAATTCCATTTAATATTCCGATGAGAAATTCTTTGCCTACAACTCGATTAAAATTACTTTTGGAAAGTTCTTGTGTTGCAATTGCTCTTATAGTGACAGCTAATGTTTGCATTCCAGCATTACCACCCATTGATGCTACTATTGGCATTAAAAATGCGAGCGCCACCATTTGTTCAATCGAGGCTCCGAAAAAACTTATAACCCACGTAGCTAATAAAGCAGTAAATAAATTAAGTAAAAGCCAGTTAAATCTTCTTTTTGTTTTTAATAATACACTATCAGTAATTTCCTCATCGCCTACTCCGGCTAATCGTAACGCATCCTCCTCTGCTTCTTCTTGAACAACTGTTACAATATCATCGGCGGTGATCATACCTACTAATTTATTCTCTTTGTTCACTACGCCTGCGGAAACAAGATTGTAATTTTCAAAAGCATGACCCACTTCCTCTTTATCCATATTAACTGAAATTAAAACTGGCATCTCAGCCATGATAGAATTCATTTTTGAATCCCTTGGGGTCCTGAGTACTCTTGATGAAGGAACGGTTCCTATTGGTTTAAAATCATTATCTACAATAAAAATTTCCAGAAACTCTTCGGGTAAATCTTTGTCTTCTCTTAGATAATCTATAGTTTGACCAACAGTCCAATTACTTGGCACAGCGGTAAATTCTCTTTGCATTATACGTGCCGCTGAGTCTTCTGGATAACTTAATCCTTCTTGTAGTAAAAATTTATCTTTAGGGGGTAATTTTTCTAATACTTTTTCTTTAGTATCTTTGTTAATATTTTCTAAAATTTTAATGGCATTATCAGACTCTAATCTCCTTATTATTTTTATTAATGAGTCAATTGATAACTGTTGTAACACCTCACTTTGAACAGACTCGTTAAGCTCAATAAATATTTCTGGATCAATATTAAATGACTCGATCTCTATTAATTTTGTTCTAGTGTCTATATTTAAATTTTCAATTAGGTTAGCAATATCCGCAGCGTGTAAATCATTAAGTGTTTGATTGATAAAATCTACATTACGGTTTTCAATATTATTGCTAAACGTGCTTATAAATTCTTTATTAAAATCTAAATTGACTTTCTTATTTCCTGTAGATTTGAGCAAAGCCATAAATACCTCTTAAAATTTTTTCTTGAGACTATTAGTCTATTAAGTGATAAAATTCAAATTAAATGAGCATAGAAGTAAAAATCAGTAAAAACCCCATAACATATAAAAAGGCAATGCTTTTTATGAATAGAAGGGTTGAAGAAGTTAAATTAGGAAAAAATAATGAACTTGTTTGGCTTTTGGAACATCCGACAACTTATTCAGCTGGGGTAAGTTTTAATAAAAAGGATATTCTTAATAAAAATATTAAAGTGATTAAAACTAATAGAGGTGGAAAAGTTACATTACATAACAAAGGTCAGAAAATTATTTATTTTGTTATAAATCTAAATAATAGAAAAAAAGATATTAGAAAATTTATATCTGCTTTAGAAAATAGTATTTTACAATTTTTAAATATTTATAAAATTAAAGCAAAAAATGATAATAAAAATATTGGCATTTGGGTTAATGGAAAAAAAATAGCAGCTATTGGTTTAAGAGTTTCGAGGTGGATAGCATTTCATGGTTGTTCTATTAATATTAACAATAATTTAAAACAATATTCAAATATTGTTCCTTGTGGTCTAAATAATGAATTAGTTACATCGATTTATAATGAGAAAAAGATTAAATTAAAAAATTACGAAAAAAAAGTAGCTGATATTTTTGTTAAAAATATAGACAAGATTTAAAATTTTTCTTTTAAAAGTTGCTCAAAATAATTGTTATATTTTGCTTTAAAATTATATTGAACATTGTTTATCATAAATTTTATTTTATAAGCATGTAGCATTAGATTTCTAACTTTAATCTTACTAAAATTTGTTAAAAAATATTTATCGTCACCTATTATGGGATTACCTAAATTTAAAAGTTGTTTTCTTAATTGGTGTTTTCTTCCAGTTATTGGATTGAGTTCAACATATGATAGTTCGTCGTTTGATTTTATAATTTTAATATTAGAAATTGCCTTTTGAATTTTCTTTTTTTTATTTTCAAAATAAATAAGATCATCTCGCATACTTTTAACAGACTTATTTATTTTACCGTATGCTAGTGCTAAATAAGTTTTATGTATTTTTCTTATTCTAAACAACGATGTAAATAATTGTGCGTATTCTCTATTTTTTGCGATTATTAATATTCCTGATGTTTCTTTATCTATTCTGTGAACTATAAAAGGTTTTGATCCCTCAAAATATTTAGAATTTTTTAAAAGGTCTGTAATATTTTTAAATGATTTTGTTCCTGATTGAACTGGAATTCCTGCAGGTTTATTAATTACTATAAAGTTATCATTATTCTCAATTATATAATCTTCATATCTGGAAATCTCTTTTTTTTTGGGCTTATATTTTATCTTTTCAATTTTGTCTTTTGCTTTGAATTTTGAAATATCATAAATTTCAATCAAGTCACCAGATTGTAAGCGGTAAGACGATTTGACCTTTTTTTTATTGAGTTTGATTTTATTTTGTCTAAGAATTCTTTCTATTAAAGAATGGGGTAAATTAATTACTTTTTGTTTAAACCACTTATCAAGTCGTGTCTCATGATATTCATCATCGACAATAAAAGTTTTGGGCATAGAAACTAAACTATTTACTTGCTATTTTTGGCTCTGCTTGAGTTTCTTTTTGTTTATCTTTAGTTGTTGTTTTTTTCGGTTTATCAACTTTTTTAGCTTCAGGATTTCTATCAACAAGTTCGATTACAGCCATTGGGGCATCGTCTCCTGTTCTAAATCCTGCTTTTAAAACTCTTGAATAACCACCTTTTCTTGAGCTATATCTTTTTGAAAGCTCTCCGAACACTTTTGTCACGGATTTTTTATCTTGTAATTTTGAAAATAATCTTTTTTTATTACTTAAAATATTGTTCTTACCAATTGTAATTACCTTATCGATTTGTGGTTTAAGTTCTTTTGCCTTAGGAAGAGTTGTTATAATTTGCTCGTACTTTATTAAAGAATTAAGCATATTTTTGAACAAAGCTTTACGATGTTCACTTGTTTTGTTTAATTTTCTGTAACCTAAACCGTGTCTCATTAAAAATTATTTTCTTCAAGTTTTTTTGATAACTCTACAATGTTATCTGGAGGCCAGTTTGGTATTTCCATGCCTAAATATAAAGACATAGTGTTTAAAACTTCTTTAATCTCATTTAAAGATTTTCTTCCAAAGTTTGGTGTTCTTAGCATTTCTGGCTCGGTTTTTTGTACTAAATCACCAATATAAATTATATTATCATTTTTAAGGCAATTCATTGATCTTACAGAAAGCTCGAGCTCTTCAACACGTTTTAGCAAATTTTTATTAAATTCCGGTTCTGAAGACTTAACCTCTGCTACTACCTCCTGAGGATCCTCAAAGTTTACAAACATTGACAATTGGTCTTGGAAAATTCTAGCTGAATAAGCAATAGCATCTTCTGCGTCAACTGTACCATTGGTTTCTACATACATAATCAATTTATCATAGTCTAAAGCGCTCCCTGCTCTTGTATTCTCTACTGAGAAGGAAACTTTTTTTACTGGACTAAATAAAGAATCTATTGATATTAAACCTAGAGGACTATCTTCTGATTTATTTTTAGAAGACTGTACGTACCCTTTTCCAGTACTAACCATTAATTCCATATGAAAATGAGTTTTTTCATCTAAATTACAAATTATTTGATCTGGATTTAGTATTTCTATTTCAGGAACTAATGTTATATCTTTTGCCTTAACTTCTTTCGGACCTTTAATATCTAAAATAATCTTTTTTGCAGTAGATGACGAAGATTTTATTGCTAAATTTTTTACATTTAAGACAATATCAGTAACATCTTCTCTGACACCTTTTATAGATGAAAATTCATGTAGTACACCGTCAATTTGAATTGCTGTCACGGCCGCACCTTGGATAGATGATAGTAAAATTCTTCTTAGTGAATTTCCAATAGTTTGGCCAAAACCTTTTTCCAAAGGTTCAGCTATAATCTTAGCAACAGTTTTATCTTCATTGCTAGTAATATCTAACTTATTTGGCTTAATTAATGATTTCCAGTTTTTATCTATAATATTAGATGTGGTATGCATTATACTCTCCTTCTTTTGGGTGGTCTAGCACCATTATGTGGCATAGGTGTCGTATCCTTAATTGATAAAATTTTAAATCCTCTTGATTGCAAAGAACGTAGTGCTGTTTCTCTACCTGAGCCTGGTCCTTTAACTTGAACTGTTAATGTTCTTAAGCCTTGCTCATAAGCTTTAGCTCCTGCGTCATCAGCTGCTACTTGAGCTGCATAAGGTGTTGATTTTCTAGATCCTTTAAATCCTTTCGCTCCTGCAGATGACCAAGAAACAACATTGCCACTTTCGTCTGCAATAGAAATAATTGTATTATTAAAAGTAGAATAAACGTAAGCAACACCTGAAGTAATATTTTTTTTAATTTTTTTCTTTTTTTTAAATGTGCTTATATTTTTAACTTCTGCTTTTTTAACTTCAACTTTTTTCTCAACTTTTTCGCTTTTTTTATTCATTAAAATTTAATCTTATTAATATATTTACTTCTTAAGTGGTGTTAATTTTTTTCCTGCTATAGCAATCGCTTTTCCTTTTCTAGTTCTAGCGTTGCATTGAGTTCGTTGACCTCTAACAGGCAGTTTTTTTTTATGTCTTGTACCTCTATAGCATGCAAGATCTACAAGCCTTTTAATATTTATTGAAACTTCTCTTCTAAGATCACCTTCGACTTTATGATTTGCGTCTATAAATTCCCTTATTTTTAATACTTGTTCTTCAGATAGTTCGTTCACTCTTTTAGATTTTGGTATATTTAATTTTTCACATATTTTTTTGGAAGAATATAAGCCAATACCATGAATGTATGTTAATGCAATACTAACAACTTTATTTTGTGGAATGTTTATTCCTGCTATACGAGCCATAAATTTTTGAATTAGTTTTCTGCGTATTTATATTGTCCTATGTTATAAAGTCAACCCTTCATGCTGATCAATTATACCGCTAATTTCATTGCTTATTTCAGTTATTGATCCCTCTCCATTAACTTCTTTAAGTAAATTAGACTTTTTATAAAAATCTATTACTGGTTTGATGTTATTTTCATAATCTTTAAATCTTTTTATGGCGATCTTCTCATTATCATCAGCTCTTTTTTCTAAATTTTTTCTTTCTAAAATTCTCTTTTTAATTGTCTCTAGGCTAACAGATAATTTCAAAACAATATTAATTTTCTGACCTTTTTTTTTTAATAAATTTTCTAAATTTTTAGCCTGAATTAAATTTCTTGGGTATCCATCAAAAATTAATCTATTTTTGTAATTTTCATTAAACACATGTTTTTCAATTAAATTCCCCACAATCTCATCTGATACTAAATTGCCTAAATTTATTATCGATGAAATTTTTTGACCTAGTTTAGTGTTATTTTTTATTTCTTTTCTTAAAAGTTCACCTGTAGATAGCTGATGTAAATTAAATTTTTTTACTATTAAATTTGATTGAGTTCCTTTTCCAGCTCCTGGTGGTCCAAAAATAACTATGTTCATTATAGGTTAACTATTTACCAAATTTTGTTTTTTTAATTAAGGACTCATACTGTGAACTCATTAATCTTGTTTGAACTTGAGTAACAGTATCCATTGCTACAACTACAACAATTAGAATTGAGGTTCCGCCTAAATAAAAAGGTATTGGGTATTTTGCTATCAAAAATTCAGGCATTAGGCATACAAATGTTAAGTATAAAGCACCAACGGTAGTCAATTTTATTAATATTCCGTCAATGTATTCTGCTGTTCTCTCACCTGGTCTTATGCCTGGGATATAACCTCCATACTTCCTTAAATTTTCTGCTGTTTCTTTTGGATTAAAAACTATTGAAGTATAAAAGAAAGAAAAAAAGATGATCCCAGAAGCATATAATAACATATAAAGAGGCTGACCTTGCGTGAACATTGAAGAGATTTTTAAAAAAGTGTCAGACTCAGCAAAACCAAAGTTTGAAATTGTTACTGGTAGTAATAATAATGCTGAGGCGAAAATTGCCGGTATAACTCCTGCTGTGTTAATTTTCAAAGGTAAATGGGAAGACTCACCGCCGTACATTTTATTACCTACTTGTCTTTTAGGGTAATTAATTAAAATTTTTCTCATCGCTCTCTCAAAAAAAACTATGAATAAAACAGTAAGAATTACTAAAATAAAAATACCAACTATCATTAGAGCAGACAAAGCTCCTGTTCTCCCAAGTTCGAATGTAGAAGCTAAAGCTCTTGGAATTTCCGCAACAATACCTGAAAATATAATTAATGATATACCATTACCTACACCTCTTAAGGTAATTTGTTCACCTAACCACATCAAAAATGTAGTACCAGCAACCAAAGAAATAGTTGTAATTACTCTAAAAGACATTCCTGGTTCAATAACTAAATTTCCAGCATTTTCTAATCCAACAGAAACGCCATAACCTTGAAGGCATGCAATTAAAACTGTTCCATATCTTGTTATTTGAGTTATTTTTTTTCTACCAATTTCACCTTGCTCTTTAAGATTTTTAAAATAATCAGAAACTCCTGTAAGCAACTGAACAATAATTGAAGACGAAATGTAGGGCATAATACCTAACGCGAAAATTGCCATTCTAGTTACGGCTCCACCTGAAAACATATTAAACATTCCTAGCAGACCTTTTTGACTTGAAGCCATAACTTCTTTTAAGGCAGCAGGATCAATCCCTGCTAGGGGCACATAAGTTCCAAGCCTGTATATTATTAAAATTAGAATTGTAAAAAAAATTCTGTTCTTTAAATCTTTTGCTTGACTAAAAGCACCTGCTGTATTGAGTGTTTCACTTGACATAAATCTCTATTTTTTAACAATACTTATTTTACCGCCTGCTTTTTCAATCTTTGCTAAAGCTTGTTTTGAAGCAAAATGTGCCGAAATCTCTATATTTTTTTTTATTTCGCCTGTTCCTAATATTTTTAATTTTTTAAATTTTTTATTTATTAAATTTTTTTCTTTAAGAATTTTTAAGTCCATATTGCTCTTTATTTCATTTTCTTTTTTATCAATTATATTTTGGATTTTGGATAAATTTAATATTGCAACCTTATTCTTATTTAAAGATTTAAATCCCCTTTTAGGTAATCTTCTGTATAAAGGCATTTGACCACCCTCAAAACTTTTTATCGCCACACCAGATCTAGATTTTTGCCCTTTATGACCTCTAGCAGAGGTTTTTCCTTTTCCAGAGCCTATGCCTCTTCCAACTCTTAATTTTTTCTTATTGATCTTTATTAAATTATTTAGTGGCATTATTCAGCCTCTCTTTTTTGAACTATGTCAGATATTTTTTTTCCACGGATAGCCGATAGGATTTTTGGAGAATTTTGGGATTTCAATCCATTCACGCAGGCTTTTAAAACATTATGAGGGTTTGCAGATCCTAATGACTTAGCTACTACGTCTTGAATCCCTAAAACCTCACAAACAGAACGTATTGCTCCTCCTGCGATTATGCCAGTACCTGCTGGGGCAGCTCTTAAAAATACCTTTCCTGACCCATTTTTTCCTTTTACGTCATGATGTAGTGTTCTGCCTTCTTTGAGTGGTATTTTAATTAGATTTCTCTTTGCCACTTCAGTAGCTTTTTTTATTGCATCTGGAACTTGTTTTGATTTACCTTGTCCTATGCCAATACTTCCTTTTTGATTGCCTACAACAACTAATGCTGCAAATCCAAATCTTCTTCCGCCTTTTACTACTTTTGTTATTCTATTAATAGCAACAAGTTTTTCTTTTATATCACTTTCAACTTTTTTATTTTCTACCATTTTAAAATTTCAATCCATTTTTTCTTAATGAGTCAGCAAAGTTTTTAACCCTTCCGTGGTATTTATTTTCTCCCCTGTCAAAATAAACTTTATCTATATTTTTTTCTTTTGCTCTTTTTGCTAAAAGCTCTCCAATAATAATAGATTTATCCATCTTTTTAATTTTTTTTGCTTTTATTTCTTTTTCAATAGATGATGCTGAAACTAGTGTCTTTTTTAATTTATCATCAATAATCTGAGCCGATAAATTATTCAAAGACTTAGAAACTGAAATTCTAAATCTGTTTACATTAACATTTTTTAACTTTTTTCTATTTCTTAACTTTCTCTTTATTTTGAAGCTAATTTTCCTCATTATTTCTTTTTACCTTCTTTTCTCAAAACAAACTGCCCTCTTTCTTTTATGCCTTTTGCTTTGTATGGTTCTACAGGTTTTAAACTTTTAATGTCAGCAGCGATTTTTGAAACTAATTCCTTATCAACGCCGTTAATTTTTATAATAGTTTGTTTTTCTACAATTATCTTGATTTCTTTTGGAATATTAAAATTAACATCATGACTGAAACCAATTTGTAAATTTAAAACATCTCCTTTTAAATTTGCTCTAAAACCTACTCCACTTAATTCTAAAACTTTTTCATGTCCTTTAGAAACACCGGTTACAGCATTATTAACAAGGCTTCTATATGTACCCCACATTATAGAAGTTTTTTTATCAATTATTTTATTTAATGGTTTAATTTCAAATTTACTTTCATTTAATTTTGAAGAAAAAATCTTGTCATTAATTGTCAATTTTTTTGTTCCCTTTGGACCTGTGATTGTTAAATTTGAACCCTCAATTTTAATTGAAGACTCTTTTGGTATTAGTATATTTTTTTTTCCTATTTTAGACATTAAAAAACTCTACAAATTATTTCACCACCAACATTGTTTTTTCTAGCGTCAGTGTCGCTCATCACACCTTTTGGAGTAGATAAAATAGCTAAACCTAAACCATTCATAACTTTTGGAATACTTGTCGCTCTTGAGTATACTCTCCTTCCAGGCTTTGATATTCTTTTTATTTCTTTAATTACTGGATCGCCTTCATAATATTTTAATGAAATTTTTAAACTTGTTTTATTATTTTCAGTTTTTTCAATAAAGTAATCTTTTATATAACCCTCATTTTTTAGAATTTCTAAAATATTTTTTCTAAAATTTGATGAAGGTATTAAAACAGAGTTTAATGATCTCATTTGACCATTTCTAATTCTTGAAAACATATCGCCTATTGGATCTGTAAATGCCATTTTCCTCCTACCAACTTGATTTAGTTATTCCCGGAATTTTACCAGCGGACGCCATGTCCCTTAGTGCAATTCTAGATATTCTTAATTTTCTATAAACTCCATGGGGTCTGCCTGAGACCTCACATCTATTTCTAATTCTTATTTTAGCAGAATTTTTTGGAAGTTTGTTTAATTTTAGTTGAGCTTCAAATCTTTCTGATAACTCTAATTTTCTATTATTTATTATTTTTTTTAAAGCAGCTCTTTTTTTTGCATACTTTTTTACTAACTTAATTCTTTTTAAATTTTTTTGAACTGCACTTGTTTTAGCCATAAACTTCCTTAGTTTTTTTTCTCATTTATTGGAAAATTAAATTCTTTTAAAAGTTCTAATGTTCCTTCTTTATTTTTGCTTGTAGTAACCATTGTGATATCTAAGCCTCTTATTTTGTCTACCTTATCAAAATTCACTTCTGGAAATACAATATGTTCTTTTATTCCAAAAGAATAATTGCAAGAATTATCTATTCCTTTTGATGATAAACCTCTAAAATCTTTAATACGTGGTAATGCTACATTTACTAATCTATCTATAAATTCATACATTTTGCTAGACCTTAAAGTTACCTTTACACCTGCATTAGACCCTTTTCTTGTTTTAAAATTAGAGATTGATTTTTTAAATTTAGTAATTACTGGTTTTTGTCCTGTAATTAAAGCTAAATCATCTGAGCAAGCTTTGAGTTTTTTTCCATCCAAAGCATCTTCACCAAGACCCATATTCAGAATAATTTTTTCAATTTTTGGCACCTCGTGTTTATTTTTCAGAGATAATTTGTTTGTTAGTTTAGCTATGATCTCTTTTTGATATAATATTTTTAATCTTGGCATTATTTTTTAGCTCCACTTTTCTTGTCTATTTTTTTTGTATCAACATTTTTTATATTAGATTGATGAATAAAACTTTCCTTAGAAATTATACCGCCTTTATTTTCCTTTGTTGGTTTTGTATGTCTTTTTATCATACTGATAGATTTAACTTTTACTTTTTCTAATTTGCGATTTATTTCAAGAATTTCTCCTGTTTTTCCTTTATCTTTTCCAGTTAAAATTTTTACTTGATTTCCTTTTTTCAAATACATTTTAAAGTACCTCCGGTGCTAGGGAAATAATTTTTGTATGACCTCTAGTTCTCAATTCTCTTGTTACAGGCCCAAAAATTCTTGTTCCTATTGGCTCACCTTTATCATCTGTCAAAACGACAGCATTTTTATCAAATTGAACTTTTGAGCCGTCGTCTCTATATATTTCTTTTTTAGTTCTAACAACGACAGCTTTATGTACCGCACCTTTTTTAACTTTACCTTTAGGAATAGCATCTTTTACACTTATAACTATTATATCACCGACAGAAGCGTATCTTCTTTTTGAACCACCTAAAACTTTTATACATTCAACTCTTCTTGCTCCTGTGTTATCAGCTACGGTTAATTCTGTTTGTATTTGTATCATTATTCCATTACCTCCCAAGTTTTCTTTTTTGAGTAAGGTTTACATTCAATAATTGAAACTTTTTCACCCTCTTTAAATTTATTTTCTTCATCGTGAGCATGGTATTTTTTAGATCTTTTAATTATTTTCTCATAAAAAGGATGCTTAAACTTACGTGTCACTTCAACGACTATGGTCTTATTGTTTTTTGCACTCGTAACTATTCCTTTTAAAATTTTTTTTGTCATTTTGTATTCTTTATAGTTGTGTATAACCTTGCTATATTTTTTTTAATTTGATTATATTGAGCAGGATTAGTTATCTGGTTGTTAACTTTTTTAAATCTAATATTAAAAAGATCTTTCTTAAGCGTTAGTATCTTTTTTTCAGCCTGATCCTTTGTCAATTTTTTATCTTCTTTTTTTTTATTCATTATCTTTTTATAAATTTTGTTTTAATCGGTAATTTTGCTGATGCTTTATACAATGCTTCTCTAGCTATTTCTTCACTTACTCCATCTATTTCAAATATAATTCTTCCTGGTTTTACTCTACATGCATAATACTCTGGGGAACCTTTACCTTTACCCATTCTTACTTCCGTTGGTTTTTTTGAAACAGGAATATTTGGAAATATCCTTGTCCAAACCTTTCCAGTTCTTTTCATATATCTAGTTAAAGCAACTCTAGCTGCTTCTATTTGTTTCCCAATAATTCTCTCTGGCTGAACAGCCTTCAAACCAAACTGACCATAATTTAATTTTACTGCTCGAGAAGCGTTGCCATGAATTCTCCCTTTAAACGCCTTCCTATATTTAGTTCTGACTGGTTGAAGCATTCTTTACCCTTTCTTTTTTTTCTTTTTCAACATCTTTTGCCATTAGTTCACCTTTATAAATCCAAACTTTAACTCCTATAATTCCATATGTTGTGAGTGCTTCAGCAAAACCATAATCTATATCTGCCCTTAATGTATGTGAAGGGATACTTCCTTCACGCAACCATTCAGTTCTGGCTATTTCATTTCCTGCTAGTCTACCACTTAACATTACTTTTATACCTTTTGCATTAAGTCTCATAGCCGACTGCATTGCTCTTTTCATAGCTCTTCTATAAGCAATTCTTTTTACTAATTGTTGTGCTATATTTTCAGCAACTAAATTTGAATTTAACTCAGGCTTCTTAATCTCTTTAATGTTAACATTTACGTCACTATCTGTAATTTTCATGATATTTTTTTTTATTTTTTCAATATCAGCTCCTTTTTTACCAATCACAAAACCTGGCCTTGATGTATGAATTGAAACAGTGCATTTCTTTGATGATCTTTCTATTATTATATCTGAAACACCAGAATTAATTATATTATTTTTTATATATTTTCTAATTTTGAAATCTTCGATTAGATATTTACCAAAATCTTTTTTTTTAGCATACCAAGTTGAGTCCCAGCCTCTATTTATTCCAAGTCTTAACCCAATTGGATTTATTTTTTGTCCCATTATTTACCCACCTTTTTTTCTTTTTTTTCTTCAAGAACAACAGTTATTCTACTAAATGGTTTTTTAATTGGACTTGCTCTTCCTTTTGCTCTAGGTCTAAATCTTTTCATAACTAATGATTTTCCAACATAAGCTTCTTTTACAAATAAATTATCAATATCTAATTGATAATTATTTTCTGCGTTTGATATTGCTGATTTTACTGTTTTGCTAACCTCTTTTGCTATTCGTTTTCTGGAAAATTCTAAGTCTCTTAATGCTATATCCGCTTTTTTTCCTTTAATAAAATTACAAACCAAAGATAGTTTTCTTGGGCTTGTTCTTATATTTTTATTAATAGCTTTTACCAAAGAACTTTTTTCCATTATTTTTGATCTCCGGCTGGTTTAGCTGTTGCAGGTGTTGCTGCTGCTGCTTTTTTATCTGCAGGTGTATGACCTTTGAATGTTCTCGTAGGCGCAAATTCACCTAATTTATGGCCAACCATTTCCTCAGAAATAGTTATTGGTATAAATGATTTACCATTATGAATCATAAAGCTATGACCAACAAAATCAGGAATGATAGTTGAATTTCTAGACCAAGTTTTAATTGGTTTTTTATTCGGTGCATCTTTAAGTTTATCAATCTTTTTTAATAAACTTGGATGAACAAATGGTCCTTTCCAAACTGATCTAGTCATTATTTATTCCTCTTCTTCCTTCTTGTGATAATAAGCTTATCACTTCTTTTTGGTCTTCTAGTTTTTAAACCTTTCGCAGATTGACCCCATGGAGAAACTGGACTTCTTCCACCAGATGTTTTTCCTTCACCACCGCCATGTGGGTGATCTACTGGGTTCATTGCAACCCCTCTAGTTTGAGGTCTCTTTCCTCTCCATCTATTTCTTCCTGCTTTACCAATTTTAATATTTTTTTGGTCAGGATTTGAAACAACACCAATTGTAGCTATGCAGGCACTATTAACTTTTCTTGTTTCGCCTGAAGAAAGTTTTAAAATAGCATAATCGCCATCGTATCCAGATAGTGTAACAGAGGAACCAGCCGACCTAGCCAATTTTGCACCATTACCAGGAATTAATTCTACATTATGAATTGAAGTTCCTGGAGGGATATCTTTTAATTCTAATGAGTTTCCAACTTTTATTTCTACATTTTTACCTGACTCAATTATATCTCCCTGCTTTAAACCTTGAGGGCTAATAATATAAGCTTTTTCTTTATCTTCATAACTAATTAAAGCGATATGTGCAGTTCTATTTGGATCATACTCAATCCTTTCTACGGTAGCAGGCACATTTTTTTTCTTTCTATAAAAATCTATTATTCTATATTTATGCTTTGAACCTCCACCAATATGTCTAGATGTAATTCTACCATTATTATTTCTTCCGCCTGTAAAGTTTTGTCCTTTTGTTAGAGGTTTATAAGGAGAACCTTTCCATAAACCACTTTTATCAAGAACTACTGTTCCTCTTGTAGATTTTGTATAGGGTTTAAAAGTTTTAAGTGCCATAAATTAAATTCCAGTTGTTAGATCAATGCTTTGACCTTTTTTTAGAGTAATTATTGCTTTTTTATAACCACTCTTTACAGATTTTCTTCCTTGTTTCATTTTAAATTTTGACTTTTGATTAATGATGTTAACTTTTATCACATTCACTTTGAACAGTTTTTCTATGTTCTTTTTAATTGTTTTTTTATTTGCACCCTCGTGTACTTTAAAAACAGTTTTATTTTGTTCAGATAAAATAGTGGCTTTTTCAGTGATAATAGGGTTTCTAATTGAATCTATATGGTTAATTTTTTTCATTCAAAACCCTTTGTTGAATTTTTTTTGCAGAAGAAGATGTTATAATTACATTTTTATATTTAAATAAATCATAAATATTTGTTCCTTCTTCTTTAATTAATTTTATATTTTTAATATTTCGAGCTGATTTATCAATATTTTTCATTGAGTCTGTATCTGTAATAATTAGTGCGTTTTCTATTTTATTTTTTATCAAAAATTTATTGAACTCTTTTGTCTTTTTAATTTCTTTTTTTACGTCAGCTAATATATGAAGTTTTTTATCGGAGTTTTTCTTAGATAATGTTTGAGCTAAAGCTAACTTTCTAACTTTTTTATTAATTTTTTTAATTTTATAAACAGCACCTTTTGGTCCATGTGCTATACCGCCACCAACAAATAATGGTGCTTTTTTGCTAGCGTGTCTTGCTCCACCTCCACCTTTTTGTGGAACTATTTTTTTTGTAGATCCTTTAATTTCATTTCTTTGTTTAGTTTTAGCAATTCTCGGTTTTGCATGATTTAATTGCCAGTCAATAACAAATTTAATAAGTTTATGGTTAACTTTTATTTTAACCAATTTGTCAGAAATTTCTATTGAATCTGTTTTAGATCCGTCGATATTCAGAAGAGGAAATTTCATTTATTTTTTTCCTTTCTTAGCTTGTGCAGCTTTGATCTTTGCTTCATGTTTCTCTTTGATAGTCTTTCTAGTGACATTTTTAATTGACTCTCTTAAAAAAACTGTAGAATTTTTAGAACCAGGTATAGATCCTTTTAGATATAATAGATTATTTTCTAAATCTGATTTTATTACCTCGAGGTTTAGCATTGTTCTTAATTTATCACCCATATGACCAGCCATTTTTTTTCCTTTGAAAACTTTTCCTGGATCCTGCCTTTGACCTGTTGATCCATGTGATCTATGTGAAACTGAAACTCCATGTGACGCTCTCAAACCACCAAAATTCCATCTTTTCATCACTCCAGCAAATCCTTTACCAATAGTTTTTGATCTAACGTCTAAAAATTTTTTATCTTTAAATATTTCTATTCCTAATTCGTTACCTTCTTTGTATTGCTCGTAGTTATCTACTCTAAATTCTTTAAGTATTTTTTTAGGCTCTGTATTTTTTTTTGCAAAATAACCTTTCATTTGTTTTGTAAGTTTTGAATTTTTGAGTTTAAAAAAACCTATTTTTACTGCATTGTATCCTCTTTTTTCTTTTGTGATAACGTCCAGCACTCTTCCCTTTTCAACTTTGATAACTGTTACAGGAACAGATTGACCACTCTCCATAAATTCCCGTGTCATTCCAATTTTTGTTCCAATTAATCCAATGCTCATAATTTAAATTTTAATTTCAATATCCACACCGGATGCTAAATCTAGTTTCATTAAAGCTTCAACTGTTTGTGGCGTTGGTTCTATTATATCTATTAATCTTTTTGGGTTCTTGACTCAAATTGTTCTCTGCTTTTTTTATCTATATGGGGAGACCTAAGGACTGTGTAACGCTCAATTCTCGTTGGTAAAGGAATGGGTCCTTTAACCTGAGCTCCTGTTCTTTTTGCAGTGTTGACAATTTCCTCAGTAGATAAATCTAGGATTTTATTATCATAGGCTTTTAAATGTATTCTGATATTTTGGTTTTCCATAATTTAAGCTAATTTTTTTGTTACCTCATCTTGTACGTTTTGAGGAACCTTATCATAGTGGCTAAACTGCATGGTATATTGTGCTCTTCCTTGTGTAGAAGATCGTAAATTGTTTATATATCCAAACATGTTTGCTAAAGGCACTGTTGCGTTTATTGCTGTTGCGTTACCTCTTGGTTCTGTAGAGGCCACTTGACCTCTTCTGCTATTTAAATCTCCAATAACATCACCCATAAATTCTTCGGGAGTTACAACTTCAACTTTCATTATAGGTTCAAGTAGTTTTAAGGTTGCTTTATTGCATGCTTCTCTAAAACACATTCTCGATGCAATTTCAAATGCTAGAACGCTTGAGTCTACATCATGGTGTAAACCGTCTAATATTGTAACTTTGTAATCGATTACAGGAAATCCCGCTAATATTCCACTATCAGCCACACTTAGAACTCCTTTTTCTACACCTGGAATAAATTCTTTAGGAATTGCTCCACCTTTAATTTTATTATCAACTTCTCTACCTTTGCCTGGCTCCAAAGGCTCGACACTTAACGTTACCTTAGCAAATTGACCAGAACCTCCACTTTGTTTTTTGTGAATATAAGTGACTTCTGATGAACCTAAAATTGTCTCTCTGTAAGCTACTTGAGGTGCTCCAACGTTAGCTTCTACTTTGAATTCTCTTTTCATTCTATCTACAATTATATCTAAATGAAGTTCTCCCATTCCTTTTATTATCGTTTGACCCGACTCTTCATCTGAACTAACTCTAAATGAAGGATCTTCTTTAGCTAATCTATTTAGAGCTTCACCCATTTTTTCTTGGTCACCTTTAGTTTTTGGTTCTACCGCAATTTCAATTACTGGATCTGGAAACTCCATAGGTTCTAATAAAATTGGTTTATTTTGATCACATAGTGTATGCCCTGTAATTGTGTATTTTAAACCTGCCAAAGCAACAATGTCTCCTGTAGTTGCTTCTTTGATATCTTCTCTTGAGTTTGCATGCATTAACAACATTCTTCCAACTCTTTCTGATTTCTCTGTAGAGGAATTATAAACTGCTGTGCCTGCTTGAAGTTTTCCTGAATAAATTCTTATAAATGTTAATGAGCCGACAAACGGATCATTAGCTACTTTAAAAGCTAAAGCAGAAAATGGTTCGCTATCTTCAAACTTCATTTGAAGTTTTTCCTCTGAATTTAGTTTAGTAGCTTCTATAGATCCAATATCCTTCGGGCTTGGCAAATAATCAATTACTGCATCTAACAAAGGTTGAACGCCTTTATTTTTAAAAGCTGATCCAGTTAAGATAGGTACAAAGTTAAAATTTAAAGTTCCTTTTCTTATACATTTAATCAAATCATCTTCAGATGGCTCTTTACCTTCTAAATATGACTCCATTAATTTTTCGTCTTCTTCAACAGCTGTTTCAACAAGATTTTGTCTGTATTCTCTAGCTTTATCTTTAAGATCTTCTGGTATATCTACATAATCAAACTTAGCTCCAAGATCTTCATTCTGCCATACAACACCTTTCATTTTAACTAAGTCAACCACCCCTTTTAGATCTGCTTCTGCGCCTATTGGTAACTGAAGCGGTAAAGGTTTACATCCTAAACGGTCTTTTATCATATCAACACATCTGTAAAAATCTGCACCTGTTCTGTCCAACTTGTTTACGAAACAAATTCTTGGAACTTTATACTTGTCGGCTTGTCTCCAAACGGTTTCTGATTGTGGCTCAACTCCTGCAACACCATCAAATACAGCGACAGCACCATCTAAAACTTTTAATGATCTTTCTACTTCAATCGTAAAATCAACGTGACCTGGCGTATCTATAATATTAATTCTATGATCTCTCCAAAAACAAGTCGTAGCCGCTGAAGTGATAGTTATTCCTCTTTCTTGTTCTTGTTCCATCCAGTCCATTGTTGCTGCACCATCATGAACTTCTCCAATTTTGTGGCTCTTCCCAGTGTAATATAAAACTCTTTCTGTGGTTGTGGTCTTTCCAGCATCTATGTGTGCCATGATACCAATATTTCTATATTTATCTAAAGTATAATTAGCCATATTTAATTACCACCTAAAGTGAGCAAAAGCCTTATTTGACTCTGCCATCTTATGTGTATCTTCTCTCTTTTTTATAGCAGAACCTTTGTTTTGAGATGCGTCCATCAATTCAGCATATAATTTTTCTGCCATGGTTTTGTTTTTTCTTTTTCGAGTAGCGTCCATTAACCATCTTAATGCTAAAGCTTGAGCTCTTTTTGCTTTCACTTCAACAGGTACTTGATACGTAGCTCCTCCAACTCTTCTTGATCTACATTCAAGATTTGGTTTTACGTTACTTATTGCTGTATTAAAGATCTTGAGAGGATCTTCGTTATTTTTTGATTTAATTTTATCTAAAGCATCATAAAGAATTTTTTCTGCTGTAGATCTTTTTCCATCGTACATAATAGAATTTATAAATTTTGAAACTACTTCTGAATGAAACTTTGGATCAGGATAAACTTTTCTTACTGGAGCTTTTCGTTTTCTAGACATAAATTATTTAGGTTTTTTTGCTCCGTAAAGGGATCTTCTTTTTTTTCTGTTTGCTACACCTTGAGTATCCAAATTACCTCTTAAAATATGATAACGGACTCCAGGTAAATCTTTTACACGACCTCCGCGTAAAAGAACCACAGAGTGTTCTTGCAAATTATGACCTTCACCAGGAATATAAGCAGTAACTTCAAAACCATTTGACAATCTTACCCTTGCAACTTTTCTTAAAGCTGAATTAGGTTTTTTTGGTGTTGTTGTATATACTTTTACGCATACACCTCTTTTTAACGGTTGTTTTTCAAGTGCTGGAACTTTATTTCTAGCAATTGGTTTTACTCTGTTTTTTTTAATCAACTGATTAATTGTAGGCATATTAATATTTTGAAAGTGAAATAAGGAAAACCTTTTTAGTATTTTGTTAGTGTTTAAGGTTATAATCTACCTTACTTCTAACATTCAAAATGTGCCGTAAACTAGCATTGAATTGATAAAAGTCAATAATTTTAAGATTTTTTAATCTACTTTAAACCGTCTGATCTGGCGCTTCTGGTGCGGATTCTAGCTCTTGTTTTTTTAGTTCTTCTAGTCTTGCTTTGTCTTGCTCTCTAGCCTGCTTGTCCCATTCAATTTTTGTGAGTCCTGTACCTGCTGGTACCAATCTTCCTACTATTACATTTTCTTTTAATCCTTCCAAAGAGTCGATTTTACCTTTAATTGATGCATCTGTTAAAACTCTTGTGGTTTCTTGAAATGATGCTGCTGAAATAAATGAATTTGTTTGCAGTGATGCTTTAGTAATACCTAGTAAAACTCTTTCAAAAGATGCGGCTTTCTTTTTATTCTCTCTTAATTTTTCATTAATCGCATTAATATCTAATAAATCAATTACCTCTCCAGTAAGCAACTCTGAGTCTCCGGGCTCTTTAATTTCGACTCTTTTTAACATTTGTCTTACTATTGTTTCTATATGTTTATCATTAATAACCACACCTTGAAGTCTATAAACTTCTTGAACTTCTGAAACAAAATATTCAGTTAATTTTTCTACACCTAAAATTCTAAGAATATCGTGTGGAGCAGGACTTCCATCTAATAAATATTCACCTTTCTTAATCTTTTCTCCCTGATTAAAATTAACATGTTTTCCTTTTGGTATTAAATAGTTAGAAGTTTCACCTTTTTCCGATACGATTGAAACTTTTTGTTTACCTCTAACTTCTTTACCGAATTCGATCACGCCATCGTTCTCTGCAATGATAGCGCTGTCTTTTGGTCTTCTTGCTTCAAATAATTCAGCTACACGAGGTAATCCTCCAGTAATATCTTTTGTTTTAGATGTCTCCTTGGGTAATCTTGCTAATACATCTCCGGCAGAAATTTTTTGACCATCTTTTACTGATAAAATTGTATCGGGCACTAAATAATATCTTGCTTCGTTTCCATCTGCTTTTTTAATAATTTCACCTTTATCATTTCTTAGAGTTATTCTAGGTTTTAATTCAGAATTTTTTGATGAAGATTTCCAATCTGTGACTGTTTTTGAAGAAAGTCCAGTAGCATCATCAAGAGTTTCTGTTAAAGAACTTCCTTCCATTAAGTCCATATAGTTTGCTATACCACTAGTTTCAGCAATTACAGGGAGTGTGTAAGGATCCCATTCAGCAATTTTTTTTCCTTTTTCAATCATATCACCATCTTTAAAAAATAATTTTGAACCATAATTAACTTTATATATTGCTAGCTGCCTTTCATTATCGTCTTCAATACTTAATTGAGTATTTCTACCCATAACAATTATATTCTTTTTGGAATCTTCGATTAGGTTTTTATTAATTATTTTTAATTTTCCTTTTGTTTGAGAAATTATCTGGGACTCCTCTTTAATTTGTGCAGTTCCTCCTACATGGAAAGTTCTCATTGTTAACTGTGTACCTGGTTCACCAATTGACTGGGCAGCTATCATTCCTACTGCTTCTCCTATGCTTACTAACTTTCCTCTTGCTAGATCTCTACCATAACATATCTGGCAGACCCCTTTAGTAGAGGCACAAGTAATAACAGAATAAACATTAACTGATTTTACTCCAGCTGCATCAATTTTTTCACAATCTAACTCATCAATTAATTTGTCTTTTTTGATAATTATTTCTCCAGTAACTGGGTTTTTAATATTTTCAGCTATTACTCTTCCTAAAACTCTTTCGGATAAACTAACTAAAATATTTCCTCCTTCGATAATTTCAGAAATACTTACAGATGATCTTTTTTTAGGATCACAAGCTGCTTTTGTTATTTGCACATCCTGGGCAACATCACATAATCTTCTAGTTAAATAACCTGAATTCGCTGTTTTTAAGGCTGTATCTGCTAAACCTTTCCGTGCTCCGTGCGTAGAATTAAAATATTCTAAAACGGATAATCCTTCTTTAAAATTTGATATAATTGGTGTTTCAATAATTTCACCAGAGGGTTTTGCAATTAAACCTCTCATTCCTGCTAATTGCTTCATTTGTGCTTGAGAACCTCTAGCCCCAGAGTCAGCCATCATGTATACTGAATTAGTTTCAATTCTATCATCATCATTTACTTTTTCTGCTGAAGATATTTCCTTCATCATCTCATTTGCGACTGTATCTGTACATTTGGACCAAACATCTACAACTTTATTATATTTTTCCCCTCTTGTTATCAGACCGTTTGCATACTGTTTTTCATACTCTTCTATTTGTTTTTTTGTACTATTGATAAGATTTTCTTTTGTTTTAGGTATAATCAAATCATCTTTTCCAAAAGATATTCCTGCTTTGAAAGCATGTTTAAAACCTAAAGTTTTAATTTTATCGCAAAAAATTACTGTTTCTTTTTGTCCGCAATACCTAAAAATTGTATCAATTACCTCTGAAACATTTCTTTTTGTTAATAATTTATTTATAAGTGAAAATTTAATATTGTGATTTTTGGGAAGTAAATTTGATAATAAAAATCTACCTGCGGTACTTGTGTATTTTTCTGTTACATGATTTCCATCTTTATCGACAGTTTTAAAAATAGATACTATTTTAGAGTGTAAACTGATTGACTTGTTCTCTAATGCTTGTTCAATTTCTTCAATACTTGAAAAAATTCCCTTAGTTTTTTTATTATTTTCCTCGGCTTGAGAAAGATAGTAAATTCCCAAAACTATATCCTGACTAGGTACAATAATTGGTTTGCCGTTTGATGGACTTAAAATATTATTGGTCGACATCATTAATACTCTGGCTTCTAATTGAGCCTCTAAACTTAAAGGTACATGCACAGCCATTTGATCTCCATCAAAATCAGCGTTAAAAGCTGCACAAACCAATGGATGTAGTTCTATTGCATTACCTTCGATAAGCTTTGCCTCAAAGGCTTGAACTCCCAATCTATGTAGTGTCGGAGCTCTGTTTAGAAGTATTGGATGTTCCCTTATAATATATTCTAAAGAGTCCCAAACTTCACTTTTCTCTTTCTCTACCAATCGTTTTGCTTGTTTGATAGTAGTAGCAAAACCTAATTTATCTAGTCTTGCATATAAGAAAGGTTTAAACAGTTCTAAAGCCATTTTTTTTGGTAAACCACACTGATGAAGTTTTAATTCTGGGCCAACAACAATTACTGATCTTCCAGAATAATCAACTCTTTTTCCTAGTAAATTTTGTCTAAATCTTCCTTGTTTACCCTTAAGCATTTCTGCTAAAGATTTTAAAGGTCGTTTGCCGGTTCCTGTAATAACTCTTCCTCTTCTTCCATTATCGAACAATGCATCTACCGACTCTTGAAGCATTCTTTTCTCGTTTCTAACTATAATGTCTGGAGCTTTTAGATCTAAAAGTCTTTTTAATCTGTTGTTTCTATTAATTACTCTTCTGTATAAATCATTTAAATCAGATGTTGCAAATCTTCCTCCATCTAAAGGAACCAGGGGTCTTAATTCTGGAGGAATAACTGGTACAGAGGTTAAAATCATCCACTCAGGTTTATTTCCAGAGTGAATAAAAGACTCGATTAGCTTTAATCTTTTTATTGTTCTTTCTTCTGTTACTTTAGATTTAATTCCTTCAAGAGAATCCCTTAATTTTTTTTGTTCTTTTTTTAAATCCAAATTAACTAAAATTTCCCTAACAGCTTCCGCTCCAATGCCTGCTGTGAAAGCATCTTCTCCAAATTCCTCTTGAGCCTTAATTAAAGCTTCTTCAGAAATTAGTTGGCCTTTTTTAAGTGTTGTTAAACCTGGTTCAATAATAATGAAGCTCTCAAAATAAAGGACTTTTTCAACTTCTTTCAATTTCATATCAATGGCTAATGAAATTCTACTAGGCAAAGATTTTAAAAACCAAATATGCGCAACTGGGCAAGCAAGATCAATATGACCCATTCTTTCTCTTCTTACATTCGATTTAGTGACTTCAACTCCACATTTCTCACAAATTATTCCTCTAAACTTCATCCTCTTATATTTACCACACAGACATTCGTAATCTTTTACTGGACCAAATATTCTTGAACAAAATAATCCATCTTTTTCGGGTCGAAAAGTTCTGTAATTAATAGTTTCTGGTTTCTTTATTTCACCATATGACCATGATTTGATTTTATCAGGACTAGCAAGAGTAATTTTTATACTATTAAAATTATTTTCTTGTACAATATTTTGATTCTCAAAATTTTTTGTTAAGTTTTTTTCCATTATTAATTTAGTTCTATATTTAATCCTAACGCTCTTATCTCTTTCACTAATACATTAAATGACTCTGGCACGCCTGACTCAAAGTTATTATTTCCTTTGACTATAGTTTCATAAACTTTTGTTCGTCCAGCAACATCATCAGATTTTACAGTAAGTATTTCTTGTAAAGTGTATGATGCACCATAAGCTTCTAAGGCCCAAACTTCCATCTCTCCAAACCTTTGACCTCCAAGTTGCGCTTTACCTCCAAGCGGCTGTTGAGTTACTAAGCTGTATGGTCCTGTTGATCTTGCATGAATTTTATCTTCAACTAAGTGGTTTAATTTAAGCATATAAATTATCCCAACAGTCACAGGTCTATCGAATCTTTCTCCAGTTTGACCGTTCCACAAGTATGTTTGACCAGAATTAGGGAGTTTGGCTGTATCCAGCATTTTTGTAATATCTTCTGTACTAGCTCCATCAAAAACTGGCGTAGCTATTGGCACTCCATTAGATAAATTTTGAACTAGTTCAGCAATTTCTTTATTTGATAATTTTGAAATTATTTCATCATAATAAGATTTACCGTAAATATCTTTTAATTTATCTTTAATTTTTTCAATTTCTTGATTAAAATTTTTTATATATTTTTTTATTTGATCGCCAAGTTCTGAACAAGACCATCCTAAATGTGTTTCTAAAATTTGACCAACATTCATACGACTTGGAACTCCAAGGGGATTTAGAACTATATCAACAGGTTTTCCGCTCTCTAAATATGGCATATCTTCAATCGGTACAATTTTACTTACTACTCCTTTGTTCCCATGTCTTCCAGCCATCTTATCTCCTGGCATCAATCTTCTTTTTACAGCTACAAAAACTTTTACTACCTTCATTACAGTAGGCAACAAATCATCACCTTGTTGTATTTTTGTAACTTTATCTTCAAATCTCAATTTGATGTCATCAGATGCATTGTCAAATTGAATTTTCAGCTTCTCAAGATTAATGTTTAGTTCTTGTTTTTTTAAAGAAATTTTCCAAAGATCTTTTAAAGATAAATTTTCAAAGTCATTTTGATTTAGTGTTGTTTCTGGTTTAAGGTCTTTAAACTGTTTATTAATACTTTGCCCGTTTAATAAATCTATTGCTCTTTGTTTTATATTTCTATTTAATATTTCTTCCTCAACTTTTCTGTCTTCTTGAACAGATTCTATTTCTGCTCTTTCAATAGCAATTGATCTTTCATCTTTTTCAATTCCATGTCTGTTAAATACTCTAACGTCAATAACAACACCAGCACTACCAGAAGGTAGTTTTAAAGAGGAGTCTCTCACATCTGTAGCTTTTTCACCAAAAATAGATCTCAACAATTTTTCTTCAGGACTTGATGATGTTTCGCTTTTCGGTGTTACTTTTCCTACAAGAATATCTCCAGGTTTAACTTCTGCACCTACATATACAATTCCAGACTCATCAAGATTTCTTAAACTTTCCTCGCTGACGTTTGGTATATCTCTTGTAATTTCTTCAGCACCAAGTTTTGTATCTCTAGCCATTGACTCATATTCTTCTATATGGACCGAAGTAAACACATCATCCGTTACACATCTTTCTGATATTAAAATTGAATCTTCAAAATTATATCCCTGCCATGGCATGAAAGCTACCGTAACATTTTTGCCTAAAGCCAGTTCACCTAATTTAGTTGCTGGCCCATCAGCAATTATGTCGCCTTTTTTTATTTTATCACCTACCTTAACTAGAGGTTTTTGATTAATACATGTATTTTGATTTGATCTTTGAAATTTAGACAAATTATAAATGTCTACTGCAGATTGTGATAAGTCAGTGACATCAGTCGCTTTAACCACGATTCTTTTACCATCTATTTTATCAACAATACCATTTCTTCTTGCTACAATAGTTACGCCTGAGTCTAGAGCAACGTCTGATTCAATTCCTGTACCAACTAATGGAGCCTCAGGTTTTAATAATGGAACAGCTTGTCTCATCATGTTTGAACCCATCAGTGCTCTGTTTGCATCATCATTTTCTAAGAATGGAATTAAGGCTGCAGCAACTGACACTAATTGTTTTGGAGAAACATCTATAAATTCAATATTATCTCTATTTGAAAGTTCAAAATTTAAATTTTTTCTACAAGCAACTAGTTCTTCTACAAAAGAACCGTCTTTGTTTAAAGCAGAATTTGCTTGAGCTATAGTATATTTTTCTTCCTCTATTGCTGAAAGATATTTTATTTCAGAAGTTACTTTTCCGTTTACAACTTTTTTATATGGACTTTCAATATATCCAAATTTATTCACTCTACAGTATGTAGCCAAGCTATTAATTAAACCAATATTCGGTCCTTCTGGTGTTTCGATTGGACAAATTCTTCCATAGTGAGTTGGATGAACATCCCTCACTTCAAAACCCGCTCTTTCTCTAGTTAAACCACCTGGCCCTAAAGCAGAAACTCTTCTTTTGTGAGTGATCTCCGACAATGGATTAGTTTGATCCATAAATTGAGATAATTGAGAGGTAGCGAAAAAATCTTTTAAAGATGTTGTAATTGGTTTAGCATTAATTAAATCCTGGGGCATAGCTGACTCTATTTCTAAAAATGTAGTCATTTTTTCTTTAACTGTTCTTTCCATCCTCAGTAAGCCTATTCTAAATTGATTTTCCACAAGTTCACCAACAGAACGTACTCTCCTATTTCCTAGATGATCTATATCGTCAACATCACCTTTTCCGTCTCTCAAATCCAACATGAATTTTATTATTGCAATAATATCTTCTGTTTCTAATATTGTTTTCTTTGTGTTACTTGATAAATTTAATTTAGAGTTAAGTTTCATTCTCCCAACTTCGGAAAGGTCGTATCTTTCTTTTTTAAAATATAGATTATTAAAAATTTCTTGAGCTATTTCTGTTGATGGTGCTTCACCAGGTCTTAAAACTTTATAAATATCATTTAAAGCATCAACTTTATTTGTATTTTTATCAATTTTAAGACTCTCAAGAATATATGGGCCTTTATTAATAGGATCTATATTAACAATGCTAAGTTCTTTTTCGTCTTGAGTAATAACTTTGTTTAATTGTTCTTCTGTAATATCAAAACCTGCTCCGACTATCACCTCCCCATTTTTGTCTTTAATATCTTTAGCAATATATTTTCCTATTATTTGTTCGTTTGAAATAAAAATTTCTTTTAAACCTTTCTCTTGTAATTTTTTTGCTATTACAATATTTAATTTTTCTCCTTTACTTAAAACTTTTTTATTACTTTTAGCATCGACTAAATCGTAGGAAAGTTTTATTGGTCTCTTAAAATTTTCTAAAATAAAATCTGTTGTCCAATTTTTTGTTTCTTTATTAAAATAATATTTGTTTGAAGAATAAAATGTATCAATAATTTTATTTTTTGTGTAACCTAATGCTAATAAAAATGTTGTTATAGGAAGCTTTTTCTTTCTATCTATTCTAAAATACAAAATATCTTTTGGATCAAATTCAAAATCTAACCAAGATCCTCTTCCAGGAATTATTCTGCAATTAAATAAAAGTTTCCCACTAGCATGTGATTTTCCTTTATCATGATCAAAAAAAACTCCAGGACTTCTATGCATTTGGTTAACTACTACTCTCTCAACGCCATTTGTTATAAAAGTAGCGCTTGGAGTCATTAGAGGAAGATCACCGATAAAAACCTCTTGTTCTTTGGCTGAAAGAATTTGTTTAGTGTTGTTTTCAACATCTATATCATAAACAACTAGTCTTAAAGTTGCTTTTAAAGCTGCTGTATAAGATAGACTTCTTTGTTTGCATTCAATAACATCAAATTTTGGTTTTTCTAATTTGTAAGAAATGTATTCTAAAGTTGATTTATCATTTCCATCTTCAATTGGAAAAATACTTTTAAAAACTTTATCTATCCCTTTTGATAAGTCGCTTAATTGTTCTTTAATGGATTTTGACTCTAAAAATTCGTTGTAAGAATTTTTTTGAACCTCAATAAGATTTGGTATAGATAACCCTTCAACTAATTTTCCAAAATTTTTTCTTATATGTTTCTTTTGCGTAAAAGATAATTGCATCAAATATATAAAAATTTTATTGTAAATTTTACATTACAATAAAATTTTTTCTTAAATTTTGTTTACTTTAATTCTACTTTTGCTCCAGCTGCTTCGAGTTTTTTCTTAAATTCTTCAGCGTCTTTTTTAGCTACACCGCCTTTAACTTCCTTTGGTGCTCCCTCTACTAAATCTTTAGCTTCTTTTAAACCCAAACCAGTTATTGCTCTTACTTCTTTAATAACGTTTATTTTTTTATCACCTGCTGATGCTAAGAAAATTGAAAATTCAGATTTTTCCTCTCCAGCTGGTGCTGCTGCTCCCGCTGGTGCTGCTGCAACCGGTGCAGCGGCTGTAACGCCCCATTTTTCTTCAAGTTGTTTAGATAACTCAGCTGCTTCAACGACTGTTAAAGTAGAAAGTTCATCTATAATTTTATTCAAGTCTGCCATTTTATAATCCTGTGATTTAATTTTTTAAACTCTTTGCGCGCGCTAAATTAGCAATTTTTGAGCCAGGTGCAAGTAAAATACTTACTAATTTCTGAGCTGGAGAGGCTAAAATTCCCACAATTTTGGCTCTTGCTTCTTCTAATGATGGCAATGTGGCAATTACGGACACCTCTTTTTCATCTAAAACCTTGCCATCCATGAATCCAGCAATTATTTTTAGCTTAGCGTTTGATTTTGAGAATTTTGTTAAAATTTTTGCTGATGAAATCGGATCAGAAGAAATAGCTGCAGCTGTAGGGCCAGTAAAATATTTTTCGAGATCTTTTTTTGGAGTTTCTTTTAATGCTAATTTTATAATTCTATTTTTTGTAATTTTAAACAAAATACCCTTGTTTCTTAACTCTTTTCTTAATGCATCTAATTCATTAACATTTAGACCTTGATACTGAGCTATCATAACTGACTCATTATCAGAGAAAGTTTTCTTCATTTCTTCAACATAAATTTTTTTCGCCTCTTTAGACATCATAACTTTATTTAGCTCCTATTTTATAAGATATTCCCATCGTTGAAGTAATAAAAACATTTTTTACAAACTCACCTTTAATTGTATCAGGTTTTTCTTTTTTTATACTTTCTATTAAAAAATTGTAATTTTCTAAAAGTTTTTCAGAAGAAAAACTTTTTCTCCCAATAGTAGAAGCAAGATTTCCATCTTTGTCGTTTCTAATTTCAACTAATCCAGTTTTAATATCCTTTACTGCTTTGGATATATCATTAGAAACTGTTCCCAATTTCGGATTGGGCATTAAACCTTTGGGTCCTAAAACTTTTCCATGTTTCCCAATTTTTCCCATCATTGCTGGTGTGCAAATAAGTTTATTAAAATCGAATTTACCCGAAGCAATTTTTTCAATTAGATCGTCAGATCCAGCTACATATGCACCTGCTTTCTTTGCCTCATCAATTTTATCTGTTTCACATAACACAGCTACTTTAACTTTTTTTCCAGAACCATTTGGTAGATTAACAACAGTTCTCAAATTAAAATCTCCACCTTTTGATTGTTTTAAATTTATTTTTAAAGAAATATCAATTGATTCATCAAATTTTGTTGTAGAATTTTTTTTAACTAATTCTAAAGCTTCTTTAATGCTAATTTTTTTATCTTTAATTATATTTTTTAAAATTTGTTTATATCTTTTTGATTTTTTTTTCATAATTATTCTTTTACCTCAATGCCCATAGATCTTGCTGACCCACAAATAATTTTAGTTGCTTCTTTGATATCAAAAGCATTTAAATCTTTCATTTTTTCTTTTGCTATTGCTTCAGCTTGTTTCATTGTTATAGAGCCTGCTACAACCCTTCCAGGTTCTTTTGAACCACTTTTTAATTTAGCCGCTTCTCTTATGAAGTGAGATGCAGGAGGAGATTTAATTATAAAATCAAATTTTTTATCTTTATAAACTGTAATTACTACTGGCACTGGTTTACCCATGAAGGCTTTTGTTTTTTCATTAAAAGCTTTACAAAACTCCATAATATTAATTCCACGTTGACCTAATGCAGGGCCCACAGGAGGTGCTGGATTAGCTTGCCCACCTTTTATTTGTAATTTTACGTAACCTGCTATTTCCTTTGCCATCTAATTTTTCTCCACTTGGTTAAAATCTAAATCTACTGGAGTTGGTCTACCAAATATAGAAACTGACACTTTAAGTCTAGATTTTTCTTCATCAATTTCTTCAATTAACCCGTTAAATGAGGCAAATGGGCCATCACAAACCTTTACTTTTTCTCCAATTTCAAAACTTATCCCTATTTTTTGAGATACAGCAGTTTCTGATACTTGCCCAAGTATACGTTTGATCTCCTCGTCTGAAATTGGTGTTGGTTTGTCAGCTGATCCTAAAAAACCACTTACTTTCTGTAAATTTTTTATTAGGTGGTAAATTTGTTTAGTTAACTCGATTTTTATCAAAACATAACCTGGAAAAAACTTTTTTTCTTTTTTTGTTCGTTTACCTTTTTTAACTTCTGTAACTTGGTGAGTTGGAACTAATATTTCGTCCAATTTTTCAGATAACTTATTTTTTTTAAGCTCTTCTTTTATGCTACTAACTACCTTTTTTTCAAAACCAGAATAAGCCTGTACAATATACCAATTCATTTTTAGAAATTAATTGTTAAAACAAGATTTAAAAGAAACCTTAAAATTTGATCTAATATTAGAAAAAAAATAGCAGCTATTGAAGCTAACGCAAAAACCATTACTGCCCCCATCATAGTTTCTTTTTTTGTGGGCCATGTAATTCTAAAAGTTTCTTGTTTAACTTCTTGAATAAACTTAAAAGGATTTTTCATAGCTTTTTCTAAGTTTGGCAGGAGCGGAGGGACTCGAACCCACAACCTCCGGTTTTGGAGACCGGCGCTCTACCAATTGAACTACGCTCCTAAGCGTTACTTAATAATTTTAGTTACTACTCCAGCTCCAACTGTTTTTCCGCCTTCTCTAATTGCAAAATTTAAATTTTCATTCATCGCAATTGGCGTGATTAGTTTAACTGTGAATTTCCCATCATCACCTGGCATAACCATTTCTGTTCCTGATGGTAATGTTACTTCTCCAGTTACATCTGTAGTTCTAAAATAAAATTGAGGTCTATATTTAGTAAAAAAAGGAGTATGTCTTCCACCTTCTTCTTTTTTCAAAATATATGCCTGACACTCAAATTCAGTGTGTGGTGTAATAGAACCTGGTTTGCAAAGAACCTGGCCTCTCTCTACGTCTGTTCTTTCTACACCTCTTAAAAGAGCACCAATGTTATCACCTGCTTCACCACTATCTAAAAGTTTTCTAAACATTTCAACTCCAGTGCAAACAGATTTCTTTGTATCTCTTATTCCAACAATTTCAATTTCTTCACCGACTTTTATTACACCGGACTCTACTCTACCAGTAACAACTGTTCCTCTTCCAGATATTGAAAACACATCTTCAACAGGCATTAAGAATGGTTTGTCTTTTGGTCTGTCAGGTTGAGGAATTGTTTCATCTACTGCTTTCATTAATTCCATGATCGCATTTTTTCCTGTAGCTTCATCTTTTCCTTCAACAGCATTTAATGCTGAACCTTTTATTATTGGAATTTTGTCACCTGGAAATTTATAAGAAGTTAATAATTCTCTTATTTCTTCCTCAACAAGATCAACTAACTCTTTATCTTTTACTGTATCAATTTTATTTAAGAACACCACTATTGCTGGAACACCAACTTGACGAGCTAAAAGAATATGTTCTCTAGTTTGAGGCATTGGACCATCCGCAGCGTTTACAACTAATATTGCTCCGTCCATTTGTGCTGCACCTGTAATCATATTTTTAACATAGTCAGCGTGGCCTGGACAATCTACGTGGGCATAGTGTCTTTTTTCAGTTTCATATTCAACATGTGCTGTTGAAATTGTAATTCCTCTTTCTTTTTCTTCTGGAGCTTTATCAATCTGATCGTAAGCTACAAAGTTTGCAGAACTTGATCCTCCTGCTTCTGATAATACTTTTGTTATCGCTGCAGTTAATGTTGTTTTACCATGGTCTACGTGTCCGATTGTACCGATATTACAATGCGGTTTATTCCGGTTAAACTTTTCTTTTGACATCTATTTTTTCCTCACTTTATATTTATATTTTAATTTTGGAGCGGGTAAAGGGAATCGAACCCTTACATCCAGCTTGGAAGGCTAGCGTTCTACCATTGAACTACACCCGCAAAATCCAAACTTATCACGCCCTTTATTATTAAAGCTTTAAGTTTGGTGGAGGGGGAAAGATTCGAACTTTCGAAGACCGAAGTCAACGGGTTTACAGCCCGCCCCATTTGACCGCTCTGGAACCCCTCCTATAATTTAGGGGTTATCCACTAACTTAAAAAGCGTTTAACAACAAGCGTTTTATAAGCATTTATCTAACAATTGCAATAAATCATTTTACCTTAAAATATGCTAATAAATTGGGTAATAAGCCTTAAAAATCATGAAAAAAACAACCTTTTTAATCGTAGGAAAACATGCGGTATTGGAGGCTCTTAAAAACCCAGCAAGAAAAATTGAGAGAGTCTTTTTGACTGAAGATGCGCAAAAAAAACTCAATAGAGAAAATCAAAATTTTAATTTATTTAAGAAAACTTCCGTATTTTATAAGTCCAGAAGAGAATTAGATAATCTTTGTGGCAGAGATCAAACTGCTCATCAGGGTTTAGTGGCTGAGGTTGAACAGTTAGAAGAAATTACTTTAAAAGAATTTGTAATTGAAAATACTAAAGATAATATAAATCTAATTGCACTTGAGGGTGTAACTGATCCAAGAAATATTGGTTCAATAGTTAGGAGTGCAGTAGCCTTCAATATAGATGGTATAATAGTTAAAGAGAGATCTTTTCCCTCAAAAAGTAAACTTTTATATAAAAGCGCTAGCGGTGGAACAGAACATATTAAAATATTCAAAGTAGCAAATATAAACACAGCTTTAAAATTTTTAAAAACAAAAGAATTTTGGGTTAGTGCTTTTGATATAAGTGCAAAAAAAGACTTCACAAAACATAATTGGAAAGGAAAAAATATATTACTTTTTGGTTCAGAGGGATACGGGGTCAAAGCTAAAACTTTAGAAAATTCAGATTTTAAATTTAAAGTAAATATGAATGGAAATATTGAAAGTTTAAATATTGCAAATACTGTCTCTGTTGTAACACATCATATTTATTGTACATTAAAATAAACAGGTAAAGATATTATGAGCAAAAAATATGACTTGTTAGTTCACAAAAATTACGACATTCTTTACTATATACTAATTTTTATCCCTTTCATAAGTTTCATATTTGGATTCTATTATGATGAATATTCAGCTGGAACAGGTAATGGTGGTGGTGGTGATAGCCAATGGATAAAAGAAAATATAAAAATTTTTATTGAGAACGATTTATCAACAGCAATATTACATCCTGACTTATTTGGAAATAGACCTCCCTTAATTTATGTTTTGAACAAATTAATAAATCCTTTTTTTTATGACTTTGAAAAATATAGGATTTGTGTTTTTGTTTTATCTATATTTGGTCCAATTTTTTTATACCAGTTCTTAAAGTTAAAATTCTACAATGTTGACAGAAAAATTTTATTATTAATATCATCGATTGTTTATTTAAGTCCATATTATAGAACAAGCGCTTATTGGGGTCTAAATGAAAACTACGGCATTATTACAATGATTTTAAGTTTTTTATTCTTATTAAGATATTTAAAATTTAAAAAAAAGAAAAATATTAATACTTTAGGAATAATTCTTTTTAGTACGTTGACTATTTATTTTGATCAAAAATTTTTAATTGCTCCTTTGGTTTGTTATTTAAATATGATCATATCTAAAAATCATTTAAATTTTAAAATATTTATCACTTTAACCTATATAATTTTAGCAATACCATATTTATATCTTTTTTATAAATGGGGTGGCATTGTCCCAATAGCAACACAATTAAGCAATCCTAAAACAGTAACTTCTGTTTATGATTTGGATAAGATTTATTTTATTCATATAGGTTATGCCTCAACCTTGCTTGCTTTTTATTTATTGCCCATAATATTATTTACTGGCAAACTAAATTTCATTGTCGACAATCTAAAAAACTTATTTTTAAGAAAATCAAATTTTTTATTTTTTGTCTTAATCTTATTTTTTTTCATCTATTTAATTTATTTTGATTTTGAAAAATTTACTGTTCAAGATCATTGGGTTGGTTTAGGTATTGTTCATAAATTAGCTCAATTACTTTTTGAACAAATTATTTTTCAAGAAATAACAACATATTTTTTTTTCTTATTATCATTCGTGGTTTTATTGTATTTTATAAATTCAAATAGATTGGATGGTTTGTATATTGGTTATTTTTTAATAATTTCTTTATTTTTATGGCCTCTAATGCAAGAATATTTTGATCCTATTATTTTAATTATTTCTTTTACTCTATTTAATTCTGTAAAATATTTTACAAAATTAAATTCAATATTTTTATTTTTATATACCGCTACTTTCTTTATTATCGCTAATATTTATTATGCTTAATTCTTTTTAAAATTTTATTTTATTTAAAGTAAGAACAAATTTATATTATAATTATGTTGAAGATTTCTAAAATTTAAATTAAAAGATCCTCTTTGCCCTCATAGCTCAATTGGTAGAGCAATTGATTTGTAATCAATAGGTTCGCGGTTCGAGTCCGTGTGAGGGCACCATTTTAAGTTATTTCTCTTCTTAATAGTTCAAGTTTAATTTTTTTATGTAGGCTACTCTTTTTATCATAAAGTAAATTAAATTTAATTTTATTTTGAACTCTTACTATAACTCTATTTATGTTTCTTACTTCGAAATTATCTGCTACGGCACTGACAGGTCTTTTTTTAGGGTCGAGATTTTTGATAGAAACTTTAGATTTATCACTTACAATTTTTCCGGCCCATCTCCTTGGTCTAAAAGCACTTATAGGGGCAATAGAAATTTTTTTTGAATTTAAATTAAGTATTGGACCATGAACAGAAAGATTATAAGCGGTACTACCAGCTGGAGTAGAAACAAGAACTCCATCTGAAACTAGCTTCTTTATAATATTTTTAGAATTATTTTTAATTGAAAGATTTGCTGCTTGCCTACTCTGTCTTAAAATTGAAACTTCATTTATAGCTAAACTTTTAATTTTTTTTTTTCCTACATTTGCAATCATTTCTAACGGTGAAATATTAATAGATTTTGATTTAGATATATATTTTGTTAAATTTTTTTCTGAAAACTTGTTCATAAGAAAACCATAATTACCAGAGTTAATACCATAAAAAGATTTTTTGGTATTTTTGTTCTTCTTTAAAGTTTGAAGCATAAATCCATCACCTCCAATGACTATTACAATATTAGATTTGATTAATTTTTGTTTATTTAAAATCTTTTTAACTTTTTTTTTTATGTGTAAAGATTTTTTATTTTTATCAGAAATGATTAGTAGTTTATTCATTTTTTAAAATGGTGCCCTCGGCCAGACTCGAACTGGCACTCCCAAAAGGGCAAGGATTTTAAGTCCTTTGTGTCTACCAATTTCACCACGAGGGCACATTTATTTAAGTTACAAATAAGACATTTATATTAATATTTATATTTTTTAAAGTATATTTATATCATGAAAAAAATATTAATTTATAATTCTGGAGGTGGTCTAGGAGACTCAATTCAGATAATACCATTAATTTTAAGTCTCAAAAACCATTATAGGAAATCAAAAATTTTTTACCTTGGTGCTCATCAAAATCATTTTGAGGGAAAATTAAAGGAATACAATTTAAATATTGAATCTTTGAATTTAAATCTAAAATATTTCGGTTTTAGATGGTGGCACTATTTATATGTAAAAAAAAGATTTAATGCTAAAAATGTTTCTAAATTTGACTTAATAATTGACTTACAGACTAAGTTTAGAAATTCCTTAATATTAAAAAGAATTCCCCATTACAATTTCTATTCCACTACTTTTAATAATCTATTCTCATCGAAAAAAGTTAAATATAGATCAAAAAACCATATTGAAAATTTAAGTATTTTTTTAGATGACAAAATTAAAAACATTAAATTTAATATAAATAAGCTTCCAAAAAGTTTTCTAAATGAAGCTAAAAAATTACTGCCAAAATCTAATTACATAGGACTTTCAATTACTCAGGGAAACGAATATAGAAAAAAAAGTTGGTCAATTTATAAATTTATTTCTTTAGCTAACAAATGTTTAATTAAGAATAAGGTGCCAGTTTTTTTTATTGAGAAGAGCCAAGAACAAATAATTGAAAAGATTAAAAATCAAGTTCCATCTGCTTTATTTCCAGAAATTAAATCTGAATTATCATGTCCTGCCTTGGTAACCGCATTAGCTGCAAGATTAGAACAAGCAATTACAATTGATAATGGTGTTATGCATATGATGGGTCTCGCAGAAATTCCGATGATTGTCCTATTTGGACCTACTAAATCTGAAAAATTTGCTCCAAAAAATAATTATGTAAAAATTCTAGATAGTAAAAAAATTCATAACACTTCAGACATAGAGTCTATAACAGTTGATGAAGTATATAATCTAATTTAAATTTTTAAAATTTGAATTTTCTTTAATTTTACAAGTTGCATTAATTCTTTATTGACACTTTTAAGTTTTGATAAAGAAGTTGATCTTGTAACAACCGCTACACCAATTTTTCCAAGTCTAAAAAAAGGATAGCTGCCAATTTCAACAAATTTTTTGTATTTTTTTTGAATTTGTCCCATCTTTTTAGCAATATTACTTTCAACTGTAAAAAGGTTAATAGTTTTACTATGAACTTTTAAACCTTTTATTAAATATCTTTTGCTGTTTTCAATCATTGAATTTAATATTGAAGGTACTCCAGGTAATGACAAAACATTTTTAGTTATGAAACCGGGCGCTGCACTTGATGGATTATAAATCAATTTTGCTCCTCTTGGCATTTTGGCCATTTTTTTTCTTCCATCATTAAATTTTTTTTTACCATAATATTTTTCTAAAATTTCATAAGCTTTTTTATGATATTCATATTTTACCTTGAAGGCTTTAGAAATTGACTGAGCTGTAATATCGTCGTGTGTAGGACCTATTCCACCAGTTGTAAAAAGATAATTAAATTTTTTTGATAAAATAAGAACATTTTCAATAATAATTTTTTCAGTATCTGGAATTATTCGCACTTCTTTCACTGATATTCCACATTTTGTGTTAAGCCAGCTTGAAATAAATGCTATATTTTTATCCTGTGTTCTGCCAGAAAGTATCTCATTACCAATAATTAATATTGCAGCATTTACTTTTTTTTTCATAAAGATAATAAATATTATATATGAACTTTAAAAATAAATTAATACCAGGACTATTTATAAAAAGATACAAGCGATTTTTTGTTGATATAAAAATTAATAATCAAATAATTACAGCTCATTGTCCTAATACAGGTTCAATGAGCGGTCTTTTAAAAAAAAATAATAAAGTATGGGTAAGTAAATCCAACAATCCTAATCGGAAACTAAAATATACTTTAGAAATTATTGAGGATAAAAATGCTAAAGTTGGTGTTAATACACACTCTACCAATAAAATAGTTCACCATGCTTTAGATAATAATTTGATTAAAGAATTTAAAAACTTATTAGAGATTAAACCAGAAACAAAATTTGGGAAAAATACAAGATTTGATTTTTTAGTCATAAAGAAAGATGGTAAAGCCTTTATTGAAGTTAAAAATGTTACTTTGTCTCGAAAGCACAAAATAGCTGAGTTTCCAGATGCTGTAACATCAAGAGGTTTAAAACATATAAATGAATTAATAAATGCTAGTAAAAAAAAATATAAGATTTATATTCTTTTTATAGTCCAAAGAGACGACTGTGATTTCTTCTCAATAGCTAAAGATATTGACTCGGAATATGCAAAAGCTCTTTCAAAAGCTGTTAAAAACAAATTAAACATACTCTGCTATGATTGTAAATTTTCTGCAAAAGGAATAAAACTCAATAGAAAAATTAAAATTAAAGTATAATGATTATTGATCATAAAGAAGCTTTTGAAAAAACTAAAATAGCCGGTTCTATTGCAGCTGGTGCTTTAGATGAGGTAAATAAAATTATAAAACCTGGAGTTTCTACTGAACAAATAGATAAGCTCTGTTATGAATATATTAATGATTACGGCGCTTATTCTGCACCTTTATTTTATAGAGGGTTTCCTAAATCTTGTTGCACATCAACTAATCATGTTGTTTGTCACGGGATACCATCTGAAAAAATCTTAAAAGAAGGTGATATAGTTAATGTTGATGTCACTGCTCTCAAAAATGGTTGGCACGGCGATACAAGTCGAACTTTCAAAGTTGGTAATGTTTCAGTTAAAGCTGAAAAATTAATTAAAGCAACTTATGAGTCTATGATGAAAGCTATTGAGATTATTAAAGATGGTGTACACCTAGGTGATATAGGCTCGACAATACAAACTTATGTTGAAAAAGAGGGATTTTCTGTAGTTCAAGATTTTTGTGGTCATGGAATTGGTGAAACTTTTCATAAGGAACCTAATATTTTACATTACGGTGAAAAAGGAACTGGAGAAAAAATTAAAACAGGAATGATTTTTACAATTGAGCCGATGATTAATTATGGAGGCTACGAAACAAAAACGTTAAATGATGGATGGACAGCAGTAACTAAAGATAAATCTTTATCAGCACAATTTGAACATACAATTGGAGTAACAAAGGAAGGTTGTGAAATTTTTACTAAATCAGAAAAAACTAATTAAATGATTGAAAGATACTCAAGAAAAGAAATTAAAAATATTTGGGAAGATTATAATAGATATTCAATTTGGTTAGAGATTGAACTGGCTGCAGCAGAAGCCATGGAAAAGTTAAAAATAATTCCAAAAGGCGTTGTAAAAAAAGTTAAGTCTAAAGCAAAGATTAATCCAAAAAGAATTTTGCAAATAGAAAATAAGGTTAAACACGATATTATTGCTTTCTTAACTTCAATAACTGAAAGAGCTGGCAAAGAAGCTAGATATTTACATAAAGGAATGACTTCATCGGATGTATTAGATACGTGTTTTAACCTCCAACTTAAGCAATCAGGTGAAATTTTGTTAAAAGATATTAATCAATTATTACAATCTATTAAAAAACAGGCTTTAAAACATAAATTTACATTATGCATTGGTAGAAGTCATGGAATTCATGCTGAGCCAATAACATTTGGTTTAAAGATGCTAACTTTTTATCAAGAGTTTTTAAGAAATAAAAAACGTTTAGAAAATTCTATAACAGAAATATCAACTTGTGCAATTTCAGGAGCTGTAGGAACTTTTGCAAACATTGATCCAAGAGTAGAAAGTTATGTTGCTAAAAAATTGAAACTTAATGTTGAACCAATCTCTACTCAGGTAATACCTAGGGATAGACATGCGCAATTCTTTTCAACATTGGGGATTATTGCAAGTTCAATTGAAAGATTTGCAGTTGAAATTCGTCACCTGCAAAGAACTGAAGTTTTAGAAGTTGAAGAATTTTTCGGTAAAAAACAAAAAGGTTCTTCTGCCATGCCCCATAAAAAAAATCCAATTTTAAGTGAAAATCTAACAGGGTTAGCAAGACTAATTAGATCGAGTGTTATGCCTGCTCTTGAAAATGTTGCCTTATGGCATGAACGAGATATTTCTCATTCTGCTGTTGAAAGAAATATTGGACCTGATGCTACAATAGCTTTAGACTTTGCGCTTAACAGATTAAGTAGCGTTGTTAAAAATTTAAATATTTATCCAAAAAATATGAAACGAAACTTAGATATAACTAATGGAATTTTTTTCTCTCAGAGAGTTCTTCTAGAATTGACTACTGCTGGTTTTACAAGAGAACAGTCTTATAAAATTGTTCAAAGAAATGCTATGCAAGCTTGGAAGGAAAATTCCTCATTTTATGATGAAATTATATCTGATAGCCAGATCATCAAAAAAATACCTGTTAATAAGATCAAAAAATTATTTGATTTTGGTTATCATACAAAAAAAATTAATATAATTTTTAATAGAAGCCTTAAAAATTAATCACATGAATAAAGGTAAAAAACTATACGAAGGTAAAGCTAAAATTATCTATGAAACAAAAGATAACGATAAAGTTATTCAGCATTTTAAAGATGATGCTACAGCCTTTAATAATCTGAAGAAAGCAAGTGTTGAAGGTAAAGGTGTTTTAAATAACAGAATTTCAGAATACATACTAACAAATCTTTCTCAATGTGGGATCAAGACTCACTTCATAAAACGACTAAATATGAGAGAACAGCTCATAAAAAAAGCAGAAATATTTCCAATAGAATTTATTGTGAGAAATATAGCTACTGGTTCATTAACAAAGAGACTTGGAATACCTGAAGGAACAGTTTTAGATAGACCGCTCCTGGAGTACTGCTTTAAAAAAGACGAATTAAATGACCCTTTAATTTCAAAAGAACATATTTATTCATTTGGTTGGGCTACAGAAAAAGAGATAAAATTTATTGATCAAACTACTTTAAGAATTAATGACCTTCTGGTTGGTATGTTTAGAGGTATTGGTATTAAACTTGTAGATTTTAAAATTGAGTACGGAAAAGCTTGGAATAGAGAAAATGAGAAAAAAGAAATAGTTTTAGCAGATGAAATAAGTCCAGACACATGTCGTTTATGGGATTCAAAAACAGAAAAAAAATTAGACAAAGATAGATTTAGAAAAGACTTAGGCAACATTATACAAGGTTATCAAGAAGTGGCGAGAAGATTAGGAATTATGCCTGAAGAAACAAATATCAGCGAAGTTAATTTTGGAAAAACAATTCCAATTAAATTTAAAAAAAAATAAATTGAAATTTTCAGTTACAATAACTCTTAAGAAAGATGTTTTAGACCCCCAAGGAAAAGTTGTACAGAATACTCTTGTTAATATGGGCATGAATAATCTTAAAAATATAAGACAAGGTAAACATTTTGAAATTGAATTAGATGAAAATGATACAGAAGTTGCTCAAAAAAAAATTGATGAAATGTGTAAAAAACTTTTAGTTAATCTTATTATTGAAGATTATAAGATAAATAAAATATAATGAAATCATCAGTAATTGTTTTTCCTGGCTCTAATTGTGACAGAGATATTGCTGTCGCTCTAGAAAAAATGCAGTTTAAAAATAAAATGGTTTGGCATAAGGATACGGGCTTACCTAAATCTGATTTAATTGTAATCCCTGGTGGTTTTTCTTATGGAGATTATCTTAGGTCTGGAGCTATAGCTGGAAAATCTTTAATTATAGATGAGGTAATTAAGGCTGCTAACTCAGGTTGTTTAATATTAGGTATTTGTAACGGATTTCAGATTTTGACTGAAACAGGTTTATTAAAAGGTACATTGCTGAGAAATAAGAACCTAAAATTTATTAATAAAGATGTAAATATAAAAGTAATCAACAATAAAACAAAATTTTCCAATAAATATGATAAAGATGAAATCTTAAAAATTAATATTGCACATAATGAAGGAAATTATTTTACAGATTTAAATCATCTGGAAGAATTAAAAAAAGAAAATCTAATTGCATTTAAATATTGTGATGAAAAAGGAAATATTAATGAAGAAGCTAATCCTAATGGCTCTTTAGAAAACATTGCAGGAATTTATAATCAAAAGAAAAATATTTTAGGAATGATGCCTCACCCTGAAAGAATGATTGATGAGATCATTTCTAACAGAGATGGTATAAATTTATTTTCAAGTTTGCTTAACTAAAATGAAAATAACTAATGACATTGTTGAGAAACATGGATTAAATTTGGATGAATTCAGTAAAATTAAAAAGATTTTAAAAAGAGAACCTAATTTATTAGAGCTTGGAATTTTTTCAGCAATGTGGAATGAACATTGCTCTTATAAATCTTCACGAATACATCTTAAAAAGCTGCCTACAAAGGGAAAACAAGTTATTCAAGGACCTGGAGAAAATGCAGGTGTTATAGATATAGGAGATGATGACGCAATCATATTTAAAATAGAAAGTCATAATCATCCATCTTATATTGAACCTTACCAAGGTGCTGCTACTGGTGTCGGTGGTATTTTAAGAGATGTTTTTACTATGGGAGCTAGGCCAATAGCTTTATTAAATTCAATTCATTTTGGTGAACCTAAACATCCTAAAACTAAGAGCTTGTTAAATGGTGTAGTTTCAGGAATTGGTGGGTATGGTAATTGTATTGGAATTCCAACAGTAGCAGGAGAGACTAAATTTGATGAAACATATAATGAAAATATTTTAGTTAATGCAATGGCTGTTGGCCATGCAAAAAAGAATAAAATATTTTATTCCAAAGCTAAAGGTTTAAATAAATCTGTAGTTTATGTAGGATCAAAAACTGGCCGAGATGGTATTCATGGTGCTTCAATGGCATCAGCAGAATTCGACGAAAACTCTGAAGAAAAAAAACCAACCGTCCAAGTTGGTGATCCATTTACAGAAAAACTTTTAATGGAAGCTTGTCTTGAATTAATGAAAGATAACTCAATCATATCTATACAAGACATGGGAGCCGCAGGATTAACTTCTTCAAGTGTAGAGATGGCGTCTAAAGGATCTTTGGGTATTGAGCTTGATTTAGAAAAAGTTCCTTGCAGAGAAGAAAATATGACACCTTATGAAATGATGTTATCAGAAAGTCAAGAAAGAATGTTAATCATACTAGAGGATGGCAAAGAAAAAGCTGCAAAAAAAATATTTGATAAATGGGATCTAGATTTTGTTATTATTGGAAAAACTACAAATACAAACAATCTCACATTAAAATATAATAATAAGATTGAAGGAGAGATACCTATAGATGCCCTTGCATCAAAAGCACCTATTTATGACAGGAAATGGATAAGAAAAAAACCTCAAAAAGATAAAGTTAATATCAAAGAATTGAAAAAAATAAAAATTGAGGATGCCTTAGTTAAAATACTATCAAACCCTAACCACTCAAATAAAAGTTGGATCACAAACCAGTACGATCAAATGGTAATGTGTGATACTGCTCAAAAATCTGGTTCAGATGCAGCAATAATCAGGATACATAATAGAGACAAAGCTATAGCGGTATCCGTGGATTCATCAGCTAACTATTGTAAATCATTTCCATTGACTGGAGGAAAACAAATTGTTTGTGAAAATTGGAGAAATTTAATTTCAGTAGGTGCGAGACCATTGGCTATAACTAATTGTCTAAATTTTGGAAATCCTGAAAACGAAGAAATAATGGGAGAATTTGCAGAATGCTTGGAGGGAATTAAAGAAGCTTGTGAATTTTTAGATTATCCAGTTGTTTCAGGAAATGTTTCTTTTTACAACGGTACAAATAAAAAAAATATATCTCCCACTCCTGTTATTGGCGGTGTGGGTTTAATTAAAAAACTTATTAAACCCATTAGTCATAACTTTAAGCAAAATAATAGCACTTTATTAGTTATAGGAAAAACATTTGGTCATCTGGAACAAAGTGTTTTTTTAAAGGAAATATACTCAATTAATGAAGGTATGCCTCCAGAAGTTAATTTACAAAATGAAAAAAATAATGGTGAGTGTTTACTTAAATTAATTAATAAAAATTTAGTCCTGTCATCTCATGATATTTCAACAGGTGGTTTAATTGTCGCTCTCGCTGAAATGTCAATAGGTTCAAATATTGGTACAAAAATTTATAAACCGAAAAGATTAACCAATTCAATTAATTATTTTTTCGGAGAAGATCAAGCCCGTTATATAGTTGAGGTTGATAATAAAGATTTATCAAAAATTGATAAAATTTTAAAAGATAATAATGTTTTTTACGAAAAAATAGGTTTTACACAGTCTGAATTTTTTGAAATTGATAATGAATTAAAGATTGGTATTAAAGATTTGTATAAAATTAACAATCAGTGGTATAATAATTTTTAATGCCTTTATCCATTGAGGAGATAAAAAAACTTATTAAAGAAGATTTACCCGATGCTTCAATCGAGATTAAAGATTTAATGGGTGATAATAATCATTATTCAGCAAAAATTAAATCATCAAAATTTAACAATTTAAGCAAAATTGAACAACACAAACTTGTTTATAAATCTTTAAAAGGTAAAATGGGAAATGAATTGCATGCATTGTCAATTACCACAGAGGGGAAATAATGGAAATAAAAGAAAAAATAAAAAATTTAATTAACGATAACCAAGTTTGTTTATTCATGAAAGGAACACCTGATGCTCCTCAATGCGGTTTCTCAATGGCTGTGTCAAATGTGCTAAAACATCTAAATGTAAATTTTAAAGGAATTAATGTATTGGAAGATGAAAATTTAAGACAAGGAATTAAAGATTTTAGTGATTGGCCTACAATACCCCAGCTTTATGTAAAACAAGAATTTATTGGTGGCTGTGATATAGTAAAAGAGATGTTTGAAAAAGGTGAACTAAAAAAATTACTCGAAGAAAAAAAAATAATATAATTTAAGCTTTTGTTATAAAACTTATATCAGAGTCATTTAAATTTCCTTTAAACGTCTCTATCTTTTTAATTGAGTTAACTAATTCTTTTTGATCATTTTCATTAAATATTTTTGAAGAAAAAAACTTTTTATTATTTAAGTTTGACAAAAGTTGATCAACTAAAATGTGATCAATATTTCTATTGTATTTATAATAATTTGGATGTTTGTAATCTTCAATAATATATAACCCCTTTTTTTTTACATATTTAAATAAAGATTTTAAACTAATCAAAATATCACTTAAATTGTGTGAGCCGTCATCAATAACTAAGTCAAAATGAGTAAAGTTTTGATCAGAAAATATTTTTTTTAAGGTTTTTAAAATTTTTTTTTGATTATTGATGTCTATACCAAAAACATTAATATTTTTAGATTTATATTTAAAATTTGAAATATTTACATCAAAACAATAAACTTTTGATCCAGGAAGATATTTTGTAAAAGCAGCTGCAGAAGCTCCAGCATAAGAACCAATTTCTAATATATTTAGATTTTTATTTTGATATGTTTCCAATTTTTTTTCATAATAAATAGAATAACCATGCCCTGGTTGTTGATTGAGTTTAAAAATGTTTGCTTTATCGCTGCCATATTCATGAAATAGATAGTCTAATGATTTAGATGTAATGTTATCGTTATCTATTAAGATTTTTTTCTTAAATTTGAAAATTAAATTTCTTTTAAGTAGACTAAAAAAATTCAACTATCTTGAATAATATTCTATTACTAAACTTGGCTCCATTATAACTGGAAAAGGAACTTCTGCAAATTTTGGAACTCTTACAAGTTTAGCTGTTTTGTTTTTATCATCTAACTGAATATATTCTGGAACATCTCGCTCTTTACTTTGGAGTGATCCATCTATCACAGTTAACTTTTTTGATTTTTCTCTAACTTCAATTAAATCTGTACTTTTAACTACGTAGCTGGCGATATTTACTCTTTTTTTGTTAACTTTAATATGACCATGATTAATCATTTGTCTGGCTGCAAAAACAGTAGGTGCAAATTTTGCTCTGTAAATTACTGTATCTAATCTACTCTCTAATAAGGCAATTAAATTTTCGGTAGTATCCCCTCTTTTTGATAAAGCTTTTCTATAAATATTTCTGAATTGTCTTTCATTTATATTTCCATAATAAGCTTTTAATTTTTGTTTTGCTTGTAATTGGATACCGAAGTCAGTTGGTTTTCCTTTTTTATTTTGTCCGTGCTGACCTGGAGGATACGCTCTGGAATTAAATGGGCTTTTAGGTCTTCCCCAAATATTTGCTTTTAGTCTTCGGTCAACTTTATGTTTTGATTTTAGCCTTTTTGTCATAATCAATAATTGTGTGTTATAAGCCTTGAGAAGTATTTGTCAATTAAGGTTTATTATTATTTTTGCTTAGAGAGCTAATAATACTGGCTAAAATCCTCAATTCTTTATCATTTGGTTGTAATTTATAAATCAAATTTTTTATATTTAATAACATAGAATGTTTTTTTTCCTTTGGGGTAAAAAAATCTTTTTTCTCCAAAAGAAAAATTAAATGTCTAACAATATTAGTTATTTTGGCTTTAGAGGAAATTTTTAAATTTAGATTGTTATTTTTGGTTTTATTTTCGTTCATCAATTTAAATATTTCATAGCAAATAACAGTTAATGAATGAGATAAATTTAATGATTTAAATTTTGATGAAGTTGGTATCTGCATTATAAAATTTGAAAATGATAAATCTTGATTTGATAAACCTGAAGCCTCTGGGCCAAACATAAGTCCAATATTTAAATTTTGTCTTTTTTTAATTATATTTTGAAAATTTTGAAGAGATATATGTTTTTTGTTAATATCTCTTCTTCTAGCGCTTAATGCAATAACTAAATTAAAAGGTTCAATTGCTTTTTCCACATTATCAAAAACTTTTGCTTTGTTGATTATGTCGTATGCGCCAACAGAAGTTGCTTTAGTTTTATGATTGGGAAAATTAATTTTTGGACTAACAATATGAAGTTTAGAAAATCCAAAATTCTTCATTGATCGAGCGCATGCACCAATATTTTCACCCAATTGAGTTTTTACAAGAATAAATCCAAATTTATTTTTCATTTAGATTTGCAGGAGCTTTTTCTTTATAAAGCTTATAATCTAAACTATCTATTAATGCTTTAAATGAAGCCTCTATAATATTTGGTGAAACTCCAATAGTAAACCAGCTCTTACCTGTTTTATCAGTACTTTCAATTAAAACTCTTGTAGTTGCTTCTGTTCCTGTATTTAATATTCTTACTTTGTAATCCAACAGCTTAAGATCTGAAAAATAATTATAATATTTTTCTACTTTTTTAAAATTAGATCTAATTGCATTGTCTAAGGCATTGACTGGACCATTCCCTTCACCATTACATTCTATTTTTTTTCCATCTATTAAAAAAACAACATTTGCTTTTGTAGAAATATATTTAGATTTTGAAACATTCACATCATAACTTTCAACTTTCAGATATTCAGGAACTTTGCCAAGTAATCTATTAGCCAATAATTCAAAAGATGCATCTGCTCCATCGTACGAGTACCCGCTGAACTCTCTTTCTTTAACTTCATCCAATATTTTTTGAACTTTTTTGTCTTTAGAATCAATTCTAACTCCATAAGCTTCAAGTCTAGATAAAATATTAGATCGTCCAGCTTGATTTGAAACTATTATATTTCTGTGATTGCCAATTAGTTTAGGATCAATATGTTCGTATGTTTTTGGATCTTTTTTGACTGCAGAGACGTGTAGTCCTCCTTTATGAGAAAAGGCAGATGCTCCCACATACGGTAAGCTTTTATTTGGTTTTCTATTCAATATTTCATCTAATAACCTTGAACAATCTGTTAAAGAATTAAGTTTTTCTTTTTTAATATTTAAATCGAATTTTTTACTAAAAGATTCCTTTAAAGATAATGTTGGTATAATAGACATTAAATTAGCATTTCCACACCTTTCTCCTAGACCGTTAATAGTTCCTTGCACTTGTCTAACCCCAGCTTGAATCGCCGTTAAGGAATTTGCTACAGCGTTTTCAGTATCGTTATGAGCGTGTATACCTAAATTTTTTCCAGGTATAACCTTTACAACTTTTGAAACAATTTCACCAACCTCATGAGGAAGAGTTCCTCCATTCGTGTCACAAAGTACTACCCACCTTGCGCCTTGATCATATGCATTTTTTAAACAGTCTAACGCGTAATCAGGATTCGCTTTAAAACCATCAAAAAAATGTTCTGCATCAAATAAGAATTCTTTTTTATTTTTTATTACATGTTTTGCGGTCTCTCTTATATTTTCTAAATTATCTTCATTCTTTATACCTAAGGCAGTTTTGACATGAAAATCCCAAGCTTTGCCTACAACACAAACAGCTGGACATGATGCGTTAATTAAAGGCGAAAGAGATGGATCATTTTCTGCGCTTCGACCTGTTTTTTTTGTCATTCCAAAAGCAGTGAAGATAGTTTTGTTTAAATTAAGAGGCTTAGAAAAAAATTCTGTATCGACAGGATTAGCTCCTGGCCATCCTCCCTCAACATAGTCAATACCAATTTCAGATAAAATATTTGCAATTCTTTTTTTATCTTCTAAAGAGAAATCGACACCCTCTGTTTGGGCGCCGTCTCTTAAAGTTGTGTCAAAAATAAATATTTTCTCTTTGCTCATTTAAATTTCCAAATAGTTTTATCTTTTTGATCTTCAATAACTACATCTTTTTTTAATAATTCATCTCTTATTTGATCTGCTAATTTATAATTACCATTATTTTTAGCATTTAATCTTTCATTAATTTTATTAACTATGAATTCTTCAGATACATTTGAGTTAGATTTTTTAAATTTATCCCATTCGTTTTTGCTTTGATTAAATAATCCAATAAGTCTACAAGCGCTATTGAAGTTTTTTTTACTTTTTTCATTTCCTTTTTTTGCAACATTATAAAGTTCATGAATTTTTGCAATGAATCCTGGTGTATTCAGATCTTCTAATAAACTTTCAAATACTTCTGTTTCTAATTCTTCATCGGCATCCTCATAAAGTTGATACCATTTTTCAATTGTAGATTTTTGTTCTAATAAAAGTTTTTCATTCCAGTCTAATGGCTGGCTATAATGAGCACTCATAAGAGCTAACCTAACTACTTGACCAGAATATTTTTTTACAGCATCTGAGATGGTCACAATATTTCCTAAAGACTTTGACATCTTTTCTTTATCAATTGTAACAAAACCATTGTGTACCCAATAATTTGAAAATTTTTGAGTTAAGTTATTACAGCATGACTGAGCAATTTCATTTTCATGATGAGGAAAAATTAAATCTAAACCTCCGCCATGAATGTCAAAGTTTTTTCCCAAATATTTTTCGCTCATTACTGAACATTCTAAATGCCAGCCAGGTCTACCTCTTCCCCAGGGTGAGTCCCAACCAGGATCTTCATCTAAAGAAGGTTTCCATAAAACAAAATCCATAGGATT
>Ga0255759_10000169_pt1 | contig 59997 bp, 77 predicted proteins | sample 101ome_20_FD_179959 | JGI IMG/M metagenome (GOLD analysis project Ga0255759, IMG submission 179959) | Coastal salt marsh microbial communities from the Groves Creek Marsh, Skidaway Island, Georgia - 101404AT metaG (version 2) | ecosystem: Environmental > Aquatic > Marine > Intertidal zone >... | reverse complement strand
TGCCTTAATCTGTGCCAGTATGTTTTGTGCTATGCTCATTGTGTCTCCTGTGTGTTGTGGAATACCTAACTATAGTTCTTATTATAGCACAGGTATGAAATAAGTCAAGTCTTTTTTTAAAAAAAGCTAAATATTTTTATGGAAAATAATAATATAGCTTATAGAACCAGTATACAAAGCATTGCACACCCAATGGGCCAATGTCAGCGTAGTTGGTTAGAAAAGACAATACCAAAGGAAGATCGACAAGAAATAATAGATACTATAGTCAAAATGCCCACAAAACAATCTAAGCCTACCTATAGTCTATGGATATCGGGTGATCAAAAGTTGAATGAGATGATTTATTTAGAGGCTGGACACGATCCAAATAATGTTGCAGGAACTCAATATTTGAATGGACAACTGTCAGCCCCCTTGTTGATATTATTTCTTGAAACTCAGAAACATACAGAGCTAAAACGTAATGTATATATGAATGCAGGAGTTGCTGCAGGAGGAGCTATTCTTCGTGCTCATGAACTTGGCTATAAGACTGGGTTGTGTGTATGCAAAGACACTGCACAAATTAGAAGAATTATTAAAAGAGAAACGAAACACTCGCTTAGAAAAAGCCAAGTTATAATTTCTTTAGGAATTGGAACTCCGCATCCTGACTATCCACGGAATGCTAATTTAGGCGTCAAAATGGATCATACAAGGATGTCTAAACTAATAGGGCCTAAAAAGATTAGTGTTACCGAGTGGTGCTAAAAATATCTTTTTTCTTCTCTTCTCTCCTGTGGTAGTGGAGCATATACATTCGTTCCAAAATGCTTGACGATGGCATCTCGCTCACGATAGGCTATAACCCTACCTTGTCGAAGGATGTCATCAAAGTTTTTCCCCTCTGCTTCCGCGAAGTGAATGATGTCCGCGATGAGTGCCGCAGGACTATGTCCACAATAGGTGCCCTCAAGTATTTCGTTGAGCCTATTCACTCCGCTAATAGGATGTTTCTTAGCTGCCATTGTTATACCACCAATAAATTAATAAATCCATAATAATGTAATGTATCTAATACCATATCACCAGGAATAGGTACAACCAATACTAACGATAACATAATTTTATCAATATTCAATTCGAACATTGTCTTGCCCTGTAAAAGAGGTTCCGTCGTGTTGCAATCGCATATCTACAATATCACGAGCTTCAATAAGTTTCTCAATATCACGATAAACTTTGTCAGCTGCTTCAAGTAGCTTGACATGCTCACGTGCCAAGAAGTTGATATCTTCCGTATATTTTGCTTGGAGTGTTCGTGCCTTTTGACGAGTCATTGTGTCTCCTGTTGGAGTTATTGGAGGAGTGGAGCAATGCTCCACTGTATATTTCTAATTATAGCAACTAGATAATGGAAAGTCAAGCAGTTTCTTTCTTTTTTCTTCTTTTTTCCCAAGATTTTTTCTGTGCTTCGCTGCGGCGTTTTTTTGATTCTTCTTTTTTGATACGCTCCTCCTCAGCAAGACGCCTTCTCTCCTGTTCTTGCTCATATGTAACGCCGTCCTCACGTTGAAACTTATTATTCAAACAGAGCTCGTCGTCCAAATGCTTGCTAATGAGTTTTTCGGCAGCCTTATGTGCGAGCGTCTCGTCTTTGTGCTTGCTCATGATTTTTGGCTCAAATGCTGCCTTACCATATGTCCGAATCATTTTTTTGAATTCTCGTGAGCTACTAAAGTATCTTACCCACAAGTCTTTTTCTGGTTTTACCCCGTCGTTGATATTGGCTCCTCTGCTTCCAATGTAGTATTCACCAGTATCAACAAAGGTAATTTTATAAACATAGGATTTGATAATCATAAAACTATTTAGTTGTAGTTTTACGGTAACACCAATAACATGAGCCCAAGCACTGATCCATATGCTACAGCATTCTTATATTTTTGGACAGGATCTTCCTTTGGGGTTGGGGTAACTACTTCTTCTCCAGTTTCAATGCGACGATCCAGCTCACGTTGCATCGTCCTAGCGAGCTTTATAGCAGTAGGTGAAGGCTCAGTATAATCCATATCCATTCTAGCCTGCACACGGGCGTTCTGTGCATTCAGTTCAGCAAGCTCGTTGGATAGCTTTTCATCCACTGCTTTGGATTGCTGTTTTACACTGGCTGGAACATATACTGTAGTCAGCTCTTCTGTATTTTCCTTATAATCATATTCTGTGAATGATAATACTGTGGCACGCTCTAGTCCGTCCTCACGAACTTCAAAAAATACATCACGGACTTGAACAGTTCCTGGGAGTTTTTTGGCATTTATCTCAGCAGCCTCACGACGGGCCTGCCATTTACTTTTGCGCCAGTCAGATACTTCTACAGTGTAGGTATATCCGTCTTCTTCAAAAAATTCACCTTTTGATGTCCAAGCAGGTTGAGCGAAAGCACTTGTAGCGAGGATAGCACTGGCAAGGATTGCGGTAATGAAGGATTTCATAGTGTCTCCTATGAATAGCGGAGCCGAAGCTCCGCTGATTAGTGTTAGGCTCCGAGCCGATCTAATAATTGCCGTCGTTCAGCTTCCAAACGCTGAATTTCAGCAATAATCTTATCAGCTTCGTAGCGGGCTTGAAGATCACGTTGTAAATAAGAAATATCAGTTTCCAAATTGATAATTTCTTCTTTGATGGCAGTTTTAGTAGTAACAGACATGATAGCTCCTAGTAGGAGGTTAAAAATGCTGGAAACCCAGCGGTGTCCTGCTTCATGCAGGGTTAAGGATGTAACTTATGTTCTATCTTCGTGATGTATGTTATAAGGTGTTGCCCAGCCTTATACCATTCTTCTCTGTTTGCGTCCAGCTTGCCAAAGTCTCTATAAATATGCTCTTCGTCCATATGCCATTTATCGCCTAAATGTTCGTATAGCTTTTTTGAAATAGCATCTGTCTCAGCATTATCACCAAATTTTATAGGATCTAATCCTACCTCAGGCATGGGCCAATCTACTCTTATGCCAACCTGTGCCCTGTCTTTTTCCATAGCTACATAACCCATAAATGGGCTATCAATAATCTCAAATACTAAAGTATGATTTCCGTCTCGATTCTCTTCAAATCTGACGTTCCAGTCCTTAGCAAAAATATTCACAAAGTCTTTGAAGACTTCTAAGTGACCCGGATACATATAATTTACCGCCATATTACCTCCTATAGTTCTAATAATATACTATTATTTAGCTATAGTCAAGCAGTTTTTTTATTTGTATATTCCGTAAGTCTGAAGAAATTCTAAATATAGTTTGTCTATCATTATGTCAGTAACAACATCAGGATCACCGCCCTGCTCAACAATTTCACTCAAAAACTGTCTTTTGAATTCAGCCTTCATAGATTCGCCTAAAATATCAGGACGAAGCTTGATTTGCCAATATGCCATAGCACAGGACCAGCTAGCAGGGCGCCATTTAAATCTTTCCTTCATACTTTGTCTGGCATCCTCAGTCATGATGTCCAGCGTCATGTCAGATTCAAATCCTGATAGCAAACCTACTCGCATTAGGTAGCCACGCTCCTCTGTGGCTACTGCTCTACAAGGGTCTGCTCCTGGCACTGGAAGATATAGCAGCCCAGCAGCCGCTGCCAGCACCAATAGCGATTTTTTCATTTATACCTTAGTTGCTAACTTCTCAACAACGACATCAAATAAGCCTAGTGTACAAGACACATCAGCAGGAAGAGTTTTATTAGCAATTTTGGCAGCTTCTTTAGTAAATTCTCCGCTACCAAGGCTCATATTCTTCATATTTGCTTCAGTCCTCCAATTGCGATATCCGCCTTCAGACTTGGAAACACGAATCAACTCTTTTTCAAGTTTTACACAAGATGATTTCTGTAATCCGTCAGTAGCGATGACGTGAAACATAAATCCGCCAAGTACCAACGTAGTTGCTAATGTTTTGAACATTGTGCCTCTTGTATCGAGGTTGGAAAAATGTAAAGTAAAAACTTTACTGTATAGTTCTAATTATATATTAGAATTTTCCAAAAGTCAAGAGCTTTTCTTTTCTTTCTCTCAACTTTTTGAAGCCAGGCATTTCAACCCACATTCTTTTGTGAGGACATACATAACCAGTTTCTGTCCTACCTTTGATAACGATACTGTCTGGCACATCTTTATACCCATTGATGCTGAGAACTAGAATTTCTTCAGTTTTTTCAATAGGTTCTTTGCGAACACAATTCGCAATGCCATGGGACTCGTCTAAAATGTAGGCTTCCATAAACTTTTTAGTATCAGCGTGATTATATAGCTTTACAAGCTCACTAGCCCAGCCAACAAACTTTACTTTCTTATATCTTTCGTACATAACTCCTTAGATGTGTTCTCCGTCGATAAATTCAGGTATGCCGTATTCATTTACGATTTGTACATACTCTACTTCAACAGCAATTGGGGTTTCTGTAGTCTCTGCGTTCAGTACAGGACTAAAATCAAAATTTTCATTATCAATATCATCAGAGATAGTATGGACGACAGCTTCATAACTGTCAGCAGCATACCGTTCTTGTACAATGGCAGTTTTGTCAAAATATTGATCGGAATAGTGGGATGTCATTCTAAATACAACATCATAGTTGGTGATGAACCCTTCAGTATTGAACATTGGACCTCTCCGCAAAAGTTGATAAAAATTACTGTAACTAATTCTAATTATAACGAATAGAATTCATTTTGTCAAGCTCTTTTTCAACCTCAATTGCTTCTAGATCCATTTGCATGTCCTCTAAAATGACATCTAGCTTTTGAAGTTGTGTTTTTGCTTCTTTTATACAAAATTTTAGGTCTTCTTTATCTTTGCCTTCTGGCATAGATTGATATACTTTGATTGCGAGCTTCAAGACAGGCCCGGCACTCGTCAGCTCTTCGATGATTTCGTCAATCTCAGTCTTTTCCATCGACATACTCTATATCACGCTTCATTGCTTTAGTCAAACCGTATTTTTCAATATCGCCTGAGAATAATGTTAGTTCCAAATATTTTTTCTCATCTGTAACTAAAATTTGATGCCCATTCAAAAAATATGGGCATGTAATAAACTTATCAATGAATAATATACTTTGTGTTGTATATACAAACTCTCTAGGCAAATTTATTTCAAAGAATCTAATTTCTAATTCATCTTTTAGATAGTAATATCCTTCTTCAGTAAGGCGCATTCCGCCTTCATCTTTCGTTCTAGTGTTCTTCCACCATTTACGAAAATACTGCTTTACATTGACAGGCGAGACTGCGATGTTAGACTGCTTGAGGAATATTTTTGTATAGGTTTCCTTACTCGGTGACATCCTCGCCTTGTGTTAATTTCATAACAGAAAAGTCATTACAAGCAAATAAAGAGTTTAGACGCTTTGCCAAATTATGTGCATGTCCTGGATTTGAAAACGATGTTTTTTTGTATTTTGGTCCAGGATAATTTGTTATACTGTTGAAGCTCTTTAGGTTGAATGGGTTTTGTTTATAGAATACAGCCCAAATAGCTTCTGCTTCAAGTATCTGTTCTGATCGGTATGTTTTTTTATCTGTGTTTTCGAGTAGAACAGTTGGTTTGGGTCTTGACATTTATACTTCCTTTTTTATGCGTATATTTAGCCAATTACCAACCGCTTCCTCCGTCCATAGTAATCTTGATAGTTTGTTCATCAGCAGCTTCCTGCTTCTGAGCCAATAAATCTTCTAATCTGCCATTAAGTCTTGCCAAAATTAAGCCTAGGGTAAATGTTATATTTTTTGCCTGTTGTAAGTCTAATCTAATTTCTTTTTCGCGGTTGGCATCAGCGCTCTTTACCTGCTTAATGAAATTTTCTATTGGTATTGTATTTATGCGTTCATTTTGCATTTGCTGCTCCGAGAGCAAGTTTTTGCTCAATTTTTGTCTTGTATGGACCTTTGTATATATTTCTATTTAGCGTCAATAGCTTTGGAAAATCTCTACGCAACCAGCCTTTATCAAACTTTACAATGTAATACCCAGCGCAGAAATAGCTAGTTGATTTTTCAGTTTTTGTATATAACGGCAATTTCTTATGAACATCATACATAGCATTATATGGCGTAGATTTTGTTGGATAGCCATAAATTTCATTGATGATTTTTTCAGTAATTTCTAAATCATTAAAGATAATATTTTTACCAAGTTTTTTAGATAGCTCTCTAGCATTTTCATAAAAGGTTGCTGACTTTCCATCACTCAACATAAACTTATTATCTGCATATGTCAATGTGCCAACTTTTTCACCATTTTCTTCTAATAACCAGAATTTGCCATCGAGTAGTGCTTTTGCTTGTAAAATCATAATAACCTATTTAGAGTATTTTGCGTTTAGTGGGTCTGCGAATTTTTCAATGTCAGCTACAATACGATTGAGGTCCCATTTGTTAGCAAATTTTAGCAAACGAATGCCTACCTGTGCTATTGCCTTGGGTTCAACTTGTGATACTGTATCATTAATAGCGGTACGAATGTCATCTGGCTGCGCTGACAAATCAACGAGCGTAACATTCCTTGTATAGTCATCAATCACACGATGCTCAGTGCCTTCGTGATCCGTCCATCGTTGTAGCATAAGGTTATTCCAGTTGTAGCCTTTGCTGTTACGATCCTCGAATGCTTCTAGTAATCCAACTTTGTTCTTAGTGCCTTTTCTGCGAACGCCTGGATAAGCAGAAAACACATTGTCAGTTGGATCGCCTCTCATACATTTCTCAAATAATAGCCAAGCAGGATCTGGTGCTGGCTTTGCTTCTTTAGTCTTCTTATCAATAACCGGCTTGCCCTTTTCATCAAAGTAACCTTCGTGAGTAATAGTAACACCAGTGACGCCGTTGTATTGTTTGACATTAGGCGCAATAAGTTGCACAAAGTCGCTGTCTGTGCTGATAATAATATGCTCGTCCTCAGGATGATTCTGTATCCAGCCAGCAATGAGATCATCTGCCTCAAGAACACTATTATGCAGAACTGTTGTATTTGTTTCAGTTTGTAAGAATATCTTGAGTTGATCCAGTGTCTCCCAAAAGGCTACGTCTTCTATCTTTTGTTCTTCTGGCAGTGCCTCACGCCCTTCGTGACGATTTCGCTTGTAACGCTCGTAAAAATCCTTACGCCACGAACGCCCTTCTAAACATACAACGACATGATCCGCCTTAAAATCCTGCCAAGCCTTCTTGATAGAAGCGAGTGTAATATGTAAGCTCATACCTAGCTTGAGATCCAAATCACCACGGACCACATGGCGAGCACGGAAGAAACAGTTTGTCAAATCTACAAGAATATACTTCATAACAACCTTAGATTGGTGTGACTAAAATTTAATTGTAACATACATATATAGAAAAGTCAAGACTTGATTTCTTCAGCTAGAATTTGACGAGCTACACCTTTGAACCATTTTTCAACTATTTCTTCAGATGTTTCACCAGTATAGCCAGCATCTAGTAAGCACTCAATAAATTCATTATTCCAATCTAGCTCAAAAAATCCATTTCTAATATTTTTTGGATCAACATTAGTATCTAATACTGCTACCCAAGGCTGTTTCTTGCGTGTAGCTATTCGTTTTTCTTTCTCTAAAACTTGCCGACGTTCTTCCTCTGGTGTAAGAGGTTCTTCTTTACGCCATGTGAAATAATCTTTTAGACTCATGTTCCCCATCCATTGCCGTATAAGTCGCATTGTAGCCTAGGGCTGAATCGCCATCCACGCTCCAATGCTACATCAGCAATTCGTTTTTTATTTTCATTATATATCTTAGTAGTGCCGCCTAATGGCATAATATAGATTGGCGCATAGACGCCCGCTCTACGATATGCTTCATCAGCTTCATATACATCATCAATATCTCTCTCATCCTCAATAACAAATTTGAAATACATATTACAATTCGCAATCTCACTCAACTGCTTTGCTACGTCAGGACGAACAGCATTTTTAAATGGCTCTCCAGAGATGCTCAGTTTAGGACTACATGCCCAAGTTACTTTTATACCACGAAGATTTAAATATTGTTCAAAACGAGCATTTAGAAACTGAGTTGTATTAGTTTCAACTGTTAGATTTCTCAGTGATTCCATTTTAGGATGATCTAATAGCTCGGGCCAAAATCTTTGCCACAGCAGAGGCTCGCCGCCTGTTAAAATAAAGTGAATGTCTTGTTGGCAGTTGGTAAGCCAATCACCATGTGGAGTTAGCCCAACCATAGCACTGGCAACCTCATCTGCAGTTTGATTTTTCATATATTTTTTGAACTGTGGATATATAGAAGCATATGTATCACAGCCAGAATTTACAATAGGTAAATCCTCAAATACATCTACTTTATCTAATACTCCATCGTCTAATAGTGCCTGTACCTCAGCATTTATTTTGCCTTTAGGTGTATCTCTTGGTAGTCCAAAATTCATACACCGAAAGTTGCATCCAAAGGTACGCAAAAATACCGATGGAGTGCCTACAAAGTTACCTTCGCCTTGGACGCTATAAAACGCCTCAGAATATCGTAGCGTTTTCATCCTCCGTGTCCTTTCATACTCAAACATAGCGTATAAAACTCTTGCTTGATGCTAGGATCCTCTAAAAATGCTCCTAGCAATACAGCAGTAGTCATATCGCTTTCGTGTTCCCTCACGCCTCTATGTGTCATACAATGATGCTCTGCTTTTACTAGAACAGCCACGTGTGGAGTCTTAGCAAATTCTTGTAGCTCGTTAGCTATTTGTGTAGTCATCTCTTCTTGTATTTGAGGACGCTCTGCAATATGATGAATGAGCCTGTTGAACTTGCTAAGTCCAATAACCTCACCGTTAGGGATAATACCTACCCAGCATCTTCCTACAATATTTTGAAAATGATGAGCACAAGTAGAACGAATAGAAATAGGTCCCGAAGCATACATGGATTTATAGCCCATATTAGGAAATGCAGTTACCTTAGGGCGTTTAGCATATCTGCCACGGAATATTTCATTAATATACATTTTAGCAACACGACGAGCAGTGTCGTTTGTGTTGTGATCATTGTCAATATCAATGACTAAACTTTTGAGAACTTCTTTGAACTTGTCAGCTACTTCTGCTTGTAACAGTTCTAATTCGCCTTCGTAAATATAGTCAGATATATTTTCATTTGAGACGTAGCTACTATCACCGTCGATGATTCTGCTACGAATAATATCACTAATTTGTTGTGTCATTTGTTTTCCTTGAAAAAGTGCTTATAATTTCATTATACACTTATTTAGGCCTATTGTCAATAAGATTCTGTCTTTTCTCTACAATTTCTTTGTAATATGATTCTGTCCAAAAATCATAATAGTTTGTGTTTTGTTTTATGACATTGCTTTTGTCAATTAATTCTCGGAGTGGCTGAACTAATAAAAGTCCATAATAATTATTGTTTGTTTTTATTTCGCCTATAAAGTTGTTTTCTTTTGGATGATCCCAAGCTACCCATAAATCTTTTTTTGTAGCTAGTTTTTGAAAATCATCAGTAAACCTTATAAGCCATTCTGCTGATATGTGCTTGTTATATAATATTACTATCTTTTTATTTTGTGGAAAGTTATTAAGATAATAGTGTAAGTCAGATACAATATTAAAAGTTTCTTTAGTAACAATTGATTCTCGATATTTGGCTATAAATGGACATATACTATTGCCGCCTAATTCTTCCACAGGTTTAGCTAAGTAGTCAAAATATTTTTGAAGATTTGTGTTATTCATTCTCTATCAATATCTAGTGTGTAACAATGAACACCGCCATCTAAAATCCAACGATGTCTTAATCCAAGTTGTGTAATTGTAATACCTGCTTGTTGGAAGAACTCATTTCTGCCCTCACCAAATATCGAACCCATTATCTTTTTTGGAGCATATGTTAGGGCATTATAATCAAAATCACCCCTTTGATCATAGCCTCTCAATGTTTTTAAATAGTGAGCTAACACTGACTCTTTTGGCTTGGTTTTCTCTATAAAATTTAGTATCTCCCAATTTTGAATATTGTGAGGAACCTCTAAGATACCGCCATTATAGGCATCATCGACAGATATAATTTCTTTTACAATACCTTTATATAAATCATGCATACTGGTAGCAATACAGTCTTTATCAATAGGATTAGCGCCACCATCAATATGTCCAGGGACACTATCTAGTTCTATAAATTTAACATTAGGGTGAGACTTTTTTACTATATTTGTAAGAAAATCATAACCTTTTTTAGTTCCTTGTGGAGTCCCAATAATTCTGTCATCGAATTTGAAAAAAGATGCGGCATGCAATAATGGTATATTTTTTAGTTTTTTGCTGGTATAAATGTATAATGATTCAACTTCTTGTTTAAACGCATCCATAGAGGTAATAAGATTTTTCCTATAGTCATTTATGATGCGCAGATAACCATTATAATTACTAATGCGAAATGTATTCCAAGGTGTAGGAGGTTTTCTTTTTAGCTTATCTAATTGTTTTCTTATGTTGGTATCCATCGTATTAATAGATGTAGAATTTAGATCAGTTATAGCACCATATACAAAATTAGCGCAAGCGTTCTCTATCTCTCTGTTATTTGGATCAACCATATGATGTATAGTTTTTCCTTGTTTAGCTAAATCATCAAAAGCATCTTTCCAATATAGCCATTCATTCCATCGGCTTGGATATGATAACTTGCATATAACAATATCATTTCCGTAGCTAAAACACCAATCTCGAATTGAGCTTGGACTACTAGGAGGTGAACTTTGTCGATGTTTTATTTCCTCATAGTATTTGCTAATATTAGGCCTATATACTTTGACTCCTTGGCTTTCTAAAAATTTTTGCATATTATCTAAATCCTCATTTGTTTCTTCATGAACTTGGATTAGATGATTTAATATACTTTCTTTTTTAGATTGCCTAGCGTAAAGTCTTTTTTTGTCATCTTGTTTGAGTTTTACAGGTGTTGATATAGAAGCTATATCTAGCAAATACTCTTTAGGAAAAACTTTTCCAATAAAGACTGTTTTTAATTTTGAATATTCGTTATAAATGCTCATGCGTAGTTTATCCGATTAGGTTTAAAGATAGTCCATAAAAATAATAGTACAATTAGACTTAATATACTTAAGAACAACGGACGATCAAGCAATTTGTCAATCGTATAAATTTTTGTAATTTGAAGAGTTAGTGCCTCTACTCTATCTGCTAGTATAAATCCTAATAGTAATGCGGGTCTTGAAAATTTATAGTATTTAGCACCTATTCCTAAAGCAGAGCAAAAAATTAATATGGCATAATCTTCCCATCCTCCAGTATATTGAACACAAGCCCATATGATAAACAGCACAAGAAATGGGAAATAATATCTATAAGGAACAGATGCTATTCTAGAAATATATGGAGTAAATAATAAACAAAATATTCCTACAATAACAGTAGCCCACATAAATCCATAAGTTAAGCTATCAAAGAATTTTGTATCATATGCTAAGTCAGGAGTTCCTAGCTCAAAGTTTAGCGACATAAACAGAGCCATAAGAATAGCAGCAAACCCTGCGCCAGGAATACCAAAAAGAACAGTAGGAATCATGCTTGTAGCTTTTTGTGCATTATTAGATCCCTCAGGACCTATAACCCCTTTTATATTCCCGTCACCAAACTTTTCTGTAGGATGTGCTGCTACAGTGCTGCCATATGACATCCAGTCGCTCATAGCACCGCCTAATCCTGGTAGTAAGCCAATAAATGCCCCAATAAACCCACCACGCATTGCGTCCCATTTATTTTGCCATACAGCATGAATTCCATTTATTGTTTGTTTTATATGATCTGTTCTTTTTTCTTTTATGAGCTGTTTACCATTTTTCAAACCATCTAGTAGTTCAGGAAAAGCAAATAACCCTGCTACCATAGGCATAAGCTGAATACCATCTCCTAAGTATATCCAGCCCATAGTCCAGCGATCTGAGTTAGTGCTGGGATCTGTACCAATGTAGCCTAATAAAAGCCCCGCTATGACAGCGATAAGTGATCTTATATACCATTTACTAGAGACTAGCCCAACACAAGCTAGAGCGAGCATAGTAAAAGCCCACAGCTCAGGAATGCCAAAATACATAATAAGCTCAACATACCATGGTAGTAGGGCAAAGGTTAGAGTTCCCCATAATAAGCCATTTACAGTTGACGTAGTAATAGCAGCAGATAGAGCATAGGTTGCATAACCTTGTTTTGCTAATGGATGCCCATCAACCATTGTAGCGGCAGCAGAGTTAGCACCAGGTATATTCAATAATATACCAGAATATGTATCTCCAGTGGTGCTAGCAGCAACTACTGCCATACAAAAGATTACACCTAAATAAGGATCGTTAGCAAAGTAACTGATGAAGGGAAAAAGAGCCACTAGTCCTGTAGTGGCTCCTGCAGAAGGAATAATACCTATTATCAACCCATAAAAAGTACCTGCAAATAGTGCTAGGATTTCTTCCATACAAGGCTAGGCTTATATACACTTGCCAATCCAAGTGCTTCTTTATTGAATTTGACTAAGTTTTTGAGTGCCGGCTCGGTGACGAATGTCATTAGCTTATTTCTTTGAATATCGCCATAAGTTCCAATCCGCCATTGATAGTTACCAACTTTTTCTTTAAACACTTTTCTAGATGATGGATCTGCTGACATTCTATCTAATGCTGTAACTATCTTATTTTTATAAGGACTATCTTTCTTGATCCAAAGTGCTTTTTGCAATCCATCTCTAAAACTTTTTACAAGTTTATATGTATCGTAAAACTCACCTTTTGGTTCCTCTCCCCATTTCTCTTTGAATAAGGTTTCTAGTTGTTTTCCAGGAAAGTTTGGATCATCTAAATGAAATCCAGTAATAGCTTCTAGCAATCCATGGTGAAACCATACTTCAGCATTATCGTTAGATGCGACATGCTTTCGGTATGCTGCTGGATTTTCTCTAGTAACATTTAACTCACCACGCTTGAATGCCAATCGTCTCTCAGCAGTGCTCATACCAGAAACCCAAGACACTTTGTCTTTGAAGCAAGAGATATATTCATCTACTGATTTTCCTGGCCCACACATTAACAAAGTAATAGCAATTGCCTCAGGAACACAACCGCTACAAGCACCGATAGTTGGGTTATCTACATTTTCGTTTTTAGGCTTACCAACAATAATGTTTAGATTCATTAGTCCTACAGAGTCATATTCTCTGTAATCATAATCAACCTCTTCTTGTAAAAATGACACACCGTTGCCACCATGTGATACCATTATGGTTTTGTCATCAAATTGTAAATTGTTATGGAATTCATTGAAACCTGGAATATCTCTGGCGCCAGGAATAAGCACAAGTTCAATATCTTCGCCTAAAAACTTTTCTAATTCCTTGCTGACAATCTCAGCCCAAACAGTTGTTCCGCCACCTGGCTTTTGCGGCACAACAAATTTATATGTTGCAAAAGCAGTATTTGATAGTATAATAGATGTGAGTGTGATAATAATAAATAATAATAATTTTTTCATGTTATATATTTTTTTATAAAAGTAATTGGCTTTTCAGCTACAACAAATATCCTCCCAAATGAATCATCTTCAAGAGTTAGGATAGTTAAGTTTAAGAGTTTCATTACATTTAGGATAAAATCTCGATTCCAAGGAAAAAACTGTATCCATTTACTAGCTGGATTTGTATGTTCTATTCCTGGATTAAATCGCAAGTATATAACACCTTTGTCAGCTAGCATATTAACAGCATGAGTTAGTTCACCCACTACTTTATGAACGGTTCCAAAATTTATGCTACCTAATGCTAATATGGCATCAAACTCAAAATCTGGGTTATAGTCTAATAATGGAACTTGAACATCAGCCGCTCTACAATATGGATCTAATCCAATCAAGTTGTTAATTTTGCCTTTGAAAAAGTTTTCAGCACAACCAATATCTAAAACTTTGCTAGGAAGTCTAGCATTAACAGTTGGAATTAGACTTAGTCCAGAATGTTTATACTCTTCTAGTTGCGGAGTCCAAATCTCACCAAAATAACGATGTAATACAGCATTGTCAATAAGATTTACAAGGCGAGATATACTTGAAAAGTTTAAATCATCTTTGGGTATGCTAACACCAAATGTATATTTTATAGCTTGATGTAACTTTGGTTTATCAAATAATAGGTGTGGAGAGCTAAATAATAAATTTTCAAGCTCGTTATAAATTTTAATATTCATAATAATATCATAATATAATACTATTATTTATCTAAAGAGCCTTCTCTATCAATGTCTATGGTATAACATCGTATATCTCTTTTTAGTGTATTTTGATGTCTTAATCCAAGATTATGAGCTCTTATATTTTGAACATACATAAAATAATCTCGGCTATCACCAAATATACCACCAACTGTTTTATAAGGCTCATACGTTATGGCGTTATACTCTAGATTATATTGATCCTCTTTATCACAAAGTACTCTCATATATGTATTAATCTTTGAGTCAGGATCAATAGTTAGGTTTATATGATTGTTGTGCCTAGAAGGAGTTAATAATAATCGTGGATTAGTTATCTGGTAATCTTGAAAAGTTTTAGTTCCAGTAACAGAGTGTTTTATAATGTTAGGCGAAAACCGATCATATAAATCTGTCATAATTAAATCTGAGCAAATTGGGTTTGACGATTTTGTTATGCAACCAGACTCTCCTAAAATATTACAAAAATTTATATCATATTTTGATAATAATATTTTTTTAAAATTACTATACCCTTTTTTATTACCTAAAGGTGAACTAATAATTTTTCCGTCATGTTTGAGATATGATGAAGTATGAGTTAAAGGATATTTTTTTAGGGCAGAATTAGAATATATATAAGTTGGCTCAACTTCGTCTTTAAATCTAGGATTATCTTTTGATATGTATAAATCTTTAATTGTTTTTTTATAATACGATTTACGAATCTCGTCCCATTCAGAGTTAATATTTTGAATTTGAGAAAAATTAAATTTTAGATCTTTTAATACTCTGCGTTGAGAATGAGTTTCATATCGATCTAATAAAGAGTTTGATATTTTGGCAAACACATCAAAGTCAAATTCATTTTCATCTACTATGTGATGTATTGTTTTTCCTTGCTCTCCTAACTCGTCAAATACATCTTTCCAATATAACCACTCATACCAACGATTTGGACAATAGGTTTTAGATAGTATAATGTCATCACCATAGCTAAAACACCAATCTCGTATTGTGCTGGGGTTTGGTGGAGCTGATTTAGTTTTATCTCTTACTTCCTCATAATACTTGTTAATATTGGGTCTATATACTTTTACACCTTTACCCTCAAAAAATTTTTGAAGAGCATCTAAATCTTTATTAGTTTCTTTATGGATTTTTATAAGAGTAGGCAGTATATCTTTATCAGAAGGCGATGCAAGTTCCTTTAGGCATTCTGTAGGTAACAGTTTGCCTATAAGAATAGTTTTTAGTTTTGAATACTCGTTATATACACTCATTTTGTTGATTGAAAGGATAAAGTAATACCACCTGGACCTGCTGATAATTCATATGTGTGCCAACGGTTTGAAAGGTTGATATCTAATTTATTAAAACAGTAAATAGAGACATATTTGTCATCGTCTAGTGTATCTACGGCATCAATTGTGTTAGTTGCGTAATCAATGCCAACATTATAAAGATGATTGATTCTCTCAGGATCATCTTTCCAAGGGGAGTCTAATTCTCCAACTGGAATGTGCATAATCATTTGTCATATAATCCTACATTTTCCCACGGATATACAACCCAAACATCATCGTCTGCTTTGTTGACTTCCGTAGCATAATACCTTACCAAGTCAAATTCGCTTGATAGATTTTCAGTTAGTACAGCAAATCTTACATTATGATTCCAAATGTCTTTCCAAGCGGGGTTAGTAGCTAAACAGTTACTTTCCCAATCCTTCATAATCCATTTGAAAGTTCTACCAGTGTCATTGATGTCATCAATGACTAAAATATTTTTGCGTTTCTCAGGAACAGATCCAGTATAGCCAGAATTGGCACTTCCATCCTCAACTACGCCATAGCCAAACGCATCCTCAGCCATAATACAGTTAGATTCGTTTGATTCGTTGCCATTGTTGCGGAAACTAACAAGCAAACTGTCAGCAGGAATATCAAGCATATTGCTAAGGATAGTAGCGGGTACATTTCCGCCACGAGTAATACCTACAATATAATCAGGACGCCAACCGTCAGCATACATTTGATTAGTTATACTGTGGCACATACGCTCAATGTCGTGCCAAGAATACCATAGTTTTTTCATTGTTCCTTTTGTTTTGAATGGTAATCGTCTCTACAAATATGATATAAATCTATAAAATTTTTATAAGCCTTATCTAGCGCAGGATATACTTTACACATATCTTCAATTTCTCCTGTGTGTAACGTCATTCCTGGACTAAATCTAACTTTAGTAAATGTTCCTGGACCATCTAAATAGTCGGTGTATTCATATACTGCCACTGTTAGATCCTCTGGTGGTATGTTAATTTTCATGGTGTTTGCTAATAGTTTCATATAAAGCCTTGCCAGAAAAATATTGGTTTTGTACTTTATCTTTCTGCTCCTTTATATCGAGGAGATATGTAGAGTGGTTCTCCATAAAATCATGGATACGCTCTATAATATCTTCTTTATGCATTTCGTAGCTATCCCAGCTAGATGTCCATTCGCTAGGATATTTGAATTTGTCAATTGCCATCTCACTATAGGATAGCCTATCTGGCACCATAGGAATAGCATTTACAAGAACACCCTCATACCAACTGATACCGAGGGTTTCTTGTAAGTTAGCAGAGAATACAATTTTAGCTTGCCCTAGCAAGTTATGATATTGATGTTTTGTAAGCTCAGTGTCTTGACATACAACAAATTCATACTCAGGCAAACTTTCTTGTAAATCTCTAAAAATATTTACTTGCTTTTCGGGCGCCAGCCTATGCGGAAATAAAATCATATCCTTTTTAGGCATTCCATGGCACCCAAACATAGCAGAGTCTAGATATTCCATGGGCCAACCGACCTTGCGAATACCATTTAGTAACTGTCTATCTATATCAGCTTCGTTCTCCCAAAAAGTAGATACGAATAAGTTTATGTGGAATTGTGTGGCAAAGAAGTTGTCATCATAACATTCATACATTGCCATTTCAGTGTTACGCACCCACGGCTTATTTCCTATAAGTCTGCCGAGGAAATCATGTGGATCATAACTACCAGCATGCCATAAACCGCCAATTCGAATGCGAACGCCCAGTAACTCAGCCATGTAACGAAGCTGGAGTACAGTTGGGTTCCACGCATCTGTATATAAGAAATAATCTCCATCATTTATCTTTCCTTCACAAAATAACTCTCCAATGAGCTTTAGTTGTTCGCTTTTATAAACATTAGTTCCACCAAAGTTTAAGAAAGCACCGGGGGTGGTAGATTGTACTACTTCACCCCCACTCACGATTATAGGATCAATCCCTGTCGCATCACGTAACTGAGGCGCTAGATGTTGCTTCCACTGTTTAGTGTAGCGAGTATCTACTGCCTCCAAATCCACGATATAAACAGTCATCTTTGTTCTCTTTTCCGTTTCTTTTCTTGTGTTCTACACCAAGCCATATATCCTTCCCAAACTTTATCGCCTTTTTTGTATAAGGACGCCTCGTGAAAGGGTTTGCCTTCAAAACGGCAATAATCACGGAAAGCATCCAAGTCATCAAAAATTTTGCGAATCAAAGGATCTTTAATAGCCATATAACCTCTTACTCATAATAAATTGAACAACCATTTTCCCCGTCCTCTGATACATCAATAATAACAGAGCGTCCGAGGTATTTTTCTTTAATACACTTATATAAATCATCAGCGATCATCTCACAACTCTTGTAATCGAGTTCGAGAGCTCCAGTGGTGAAGAGTTTCTCACACCATCGCTTGAACTGGATAAATTCTACTTCCCTGTCGTCGTGGAACACTTCTAGTTGAACTTTGAAGTGAAAGATATGACGGTGGGGATGCCCAAGGAAACTTACATCATATTCATCTCCTGTAGCGAGGTTAGGGTCAGTTAGAGCTGCAGGGTAATAGTGAATACCCTCTTTGCGAAAAGTGACCCAAATATATCTTTTAGATTCCATAATATCATCCTATATAATTTATGATATAATATATTTACTTAAATGTCAAGTTAGTGTTAAAAATTTGTCATCAGTATTTTCATCAGCATTCAATACGCTGTCACTGCTATACTCATGCCAACTAGTAAAGTTCTTTTTGCGGGTTAGCTCATGAAGATGGTGTGTCCATACTCCAGGGTTGGAATGCCCCCAAGTAGTGTCATCAAGTTTTAGCGTAGCATTGTAGCCAAGTTGTGCTAGATATGGCATTTTTACACTAATCATAGGAATAAAGTTTTCATTTTCGCACCAGCCATATTCTAATATAGCTTCAGCATACTTTACATCAAAATCTAGTGCTACAAAGTAATTGTTGTCATCCTCTAGACATCGCTTGATAACAGTATCCCAACGATTCCAATCAGCTTCGTTTTCAGGGTTGAAAGACTGCGTTGTGCCAAAATAGATTTGCCTTACTTTATGCCTCATAGCTTTGTATAAGATATCCTCAACAGGCGGAGTATCTACTACAAATAGCGTATATAATCCATGAGCAATAGTATGCTCTACTTCATTGCCTGTAAAATAAGTAACTTTTTTTCGTTCGCCTGTATCTAGTGCCATTGTATATAACCTCTGCTATATTGTTTATCTCGAACTACACCATCATCAAATGCCGTAGCCCACTCTGTATCACGATTATAACCTTTAGTCCAAAACTTATCAACATTCAATTGCTTCTTACTAATCATGTCCTCAGCCTCATACATACAATCTAAAAACAATGGCGTTCGTGGGCTTGGAAATACCATGGTACATGCCTTCCACAGCAGATTGCTGAAGTCAGTTGTAACAGGTTTTTGTGCCGCAAAAATTACCAAGGCGTTATTGTTTAAGATTGGCTGTGAAAATACATAGTTAGTAGCACTCAAGTCAATAACTACATCATAAGTCCCCTCATATTCAGATTTTAGCTTTTTCTTCCATAGGTGAGGATTGCTGCTTCCTACAACATCAATTTTGAATTTATAATCGTTTTGTCTAAGTTTTGTATAAGCTACCCAAGCAAGGAATCCACTACCTAATAGTAGTAGCTTCTTTCCTCTGCCTTGTCTAGCTAGTAGTTGATCCTTAGCTTGCTCAATTACATTTAGCCCGCAAGCCACTGGTTCTAATATATAGCGTGGGTGTGCTTCGGGGACAGGTACAAACTCCCCGTCACGAACGTTATAATAGTCCGCATACGCAGGTTCTCCACGTGTAGCTACTATATCGTGTGTTTTGACATGCACTACATTTCTACCAACTTCTACTACTTCGCCCAATCCTTCGTGTCCTTGCATATGTAATGGGAGTGGTCCAAACTTGCCGCTCATCATATCAATATCAGATCGGCATACACCTGTCATTAGTGATTTTACACAAATCTCATTATCACTGACAGGAGGCTTTTCCCATTCTACTTCTTCAAACTTTCCTGTGCCATCCGTTGCTAAAAGTCTTACCTTCATAGTAGTCCTAATTTGTTGTGAATGAATAAATCAATATCAAGTTGCCTAATCCAAAACTCGTCATTAGCTATTTGACTTACAGAATCTAAAATCATAGCCCTATATGCATCTTCAGGGCATAGTCCATAATGATACTGTATTGTTGGACCATCCTCAGTGTTGAAGATAATAAGTCTTCTGTCCTCAAGTCCATTAGCCCAGTTAGCAGTAAGTGTCCATTTGTCATTAAAGACAAACCGGCACTCATCATCAACATCATATATTCCTCCAGGATAAATGTCTCCGTATTCAGTTTCTGTAATATTTTCTAGTAGATGGTTCTGTGCTGAGAATCTAACTTGTAGCTTATCAGTTTTCCAGTCAGGATTGAGCGCAATAAAAAAGCTCAATAAGTGTGGCATCAAGTCTCTGCTTACTCCTCCCCATGCACATTTTTTAGTTGTAAACCAACTGCCAGGATGTGGAATACGCATACGGTTTTCCCATACGAAATTTACAGAATTAGCACTCTCGGCAATATCATTGTAATTGATTAGTTCTCTTCTCCACATATTATTTTTTACCATCATAATTCTAGTGGAGCGATAATCATTTAAAAGTCTATGCCACGCTTGAGAAGTTTCCAATCCAGGCTTCTCAACAAACATAACATCTACATTATGATTCTCAAGAATCTCTCTTGCTATCGTTTCGTGTGTAAAGTTAGGAGTGCAAATATGTGCTGTTTGAAATGACATTCTCAACGGCATTTCTGAAACTTCTGTATAGTTGCCTAAATTATTCAAATCAACAGTAACAGTCTCCCAACCTAGTTCTTTGTATATTTTGTAATATAAAGAACCAATACCTAACCCAACAATTAGAGCTCTTTTCATGATGCTTCCTCAAAAAGGTTGTTATAGAAAGTTGTGGCATTTTTCATTTTCTTGCCAGTAAATCCTCTAGTACCTCGAATGCCATCAAGATAGTTTTGATACTCATCATTTAGTGCGTTTGCTTTATCTCTGTCGTCTGTAGCAAAAATATCATTGACGACATCTCTGAATGCTACTACGTCAAACATTTCACGAACTAATACACCAGGAACAATGCCTTTGTCATATTGCCTGTTAGCTTCTTGTACAGCATTTATATGAGTCCATACATTATGTGACATTAGCAAGCAGTATGAGAACGAGTCCCAAGATGTAAATCCAATTTTACCAATTTTGTTTTTATCATTAGGCCCATATACACATACATCTTTAGCAGTCATGCCAATGGATATAGGTGAATCCTCAAATACTTTCCAACATCCTTCTCTTACCCAAGCATCTGCTAATGGTGTAGGATCTGTATGGAATTTTCTATCATCAAATGATGCTTCCATTCTATAACCCCATTTGCCTCTGTCAGGTGTTTCTGTAGCGCAATATACTTGCCCGTTGGCAGTTGCTAAAAATGGACTAGCACAATCAAAAGTAATCATAAAGTTTTCGTTATGATTTTTTCGAATAGCTCTTTGTATGTCTGTTAGCATAAGCGCCCATTCAAGTTTTGATGTGCCTAAAAAGTGCATTACATCCTGTACACCTTTTTCTAATAATCCGTCAAATCGTAACGCAATCAATCTTTTTATAGCTAAATGGATATCGCACATATTTTGCCCACCCATAGCCCAGCCACTGAAGTGATCAGTGTATTGCTTAGGGTCGCAATATTTTTTCATCTGATCATACCATTCGTCTGCTTCTGTATGATTTTCGCCTTGTAATACGTTTAGGAACTTACACGCACCTGTTTTATTTTTCATAAAATAGTCGTTGTTTACTTGTGTTCCATTTACGCCTTCCTGGAATGTGTTGATTCCGCTAGCAGCTCTTCCTTCAGGTGTTTTACGCACCCATGTTGGTATATCTAGGATCATTCCATAATCCATATACGCATCCATCCAAGTCAATACTAGCTCACGCTTCTTTTTAGCTTTAGGACAGTTAGGATCTTTCCAGTCACCTTCCCATACACCTTTGCCAATCTGAAATCCTCCAGAGTCACCTAACATCCAAGTATTATCACGATCTCTATTGCGGATCATGTCCTCTTTCTCAGCCTTCTTATTGATGTCTAGAATTGCGTGTCCTGCTGAGTATAAGGACCACTTATACTTGTAAATACCTTCATTTTGATTTAGCCAGTTGAGGCTTTCCATCCCATTAGTCATTGGAGGAATAAATCGTGAAGGATCTACATAATTTATAAATCTTTGTTTACCAATAAATGTAGCATAAAAAGTGCTTAGGGCTGGTAAGAAGTGTGCATAGTCTTTTTGATGTTTAGTTAAGTCAGTATTCATTTTTGTTCATTTAGAAATTTCACTATATCGTATTTAGGTTTGAATCCTAAATTTTCTAATTTTTTAATATTAGCGCAGGTTTGCATTCTTTCATTTGGTGCGTCTAATCTGATGGGAGTGTCTGCAGGTGCTAGGCTTGATACTTGTACAGGTTTGCCAGTACCAATGTCAATAGTGCCGCCATATTGGCTGCCCATTAGTAATTCAATAGCATCTAGCAAATCTTCCATATGTATAAAGTCACGTGAGTGATTTGTAACATATTCTAATTTACCATTTAGCAATTTATCAACAAACATTCCTTTACGGGGCGTTTCATTATATACAGTATGAAATCGCATTCCTAGTGTTCCTCTGTAACGCCCGCCTGCCATTTCCATACAGAATTTGCTAGCAGCATAAGGATTCAAGTCTGGTTCTGCAGCAGAAGAAGAACTCGCATAAAGAATGCGAGTATCAGGACCGTGAACGCTAAATAGCCGTTTGGTGGCTTCAACATTGTTGAGCCAATATGCCGCAGGATCTTTAATACTTTCTCTAACACCGCTCAACCCCGCTAAGTGAATAATCAAATTGAATTTTTCCTTTAGCGAGATAGTATTGATATCATGTCCATCTACTAAATCATAACCAACAATACTGTTGTTTTTCTTTAGTCGATTTACAAGGGCAGTGCCAATATAGCCTCTATGCCCTGTAACAAGAATGTGCATTATTTTGCCTGCGCTGGCAGAATATAATCATATACTGTAAGTCCGCTATTTACGGAAATCTTCATAGCCCCATCATCTGATAGGAACATCTCAATTTTGCCATCCAAGTTTAGAATGGACTGAATTTGTGATACTGGATAAGTCCAAGTATTTTTTAGTGTTTGTCCATCAACACCATGAGACTCAAATACAAACTGTCCAGCGTGTGAAGCAGCATCTCCAAATGAGAATACTAGTCCTTCTTTTGTTTTACTAATATTGACGTGTGGCTCCTCAGAGTGTGCTTGCGACATAAGTTTCAATCTAGAGATAGCAGCCGCAGTAGGTTCAAACTCAATACCCCAGTTAGCACCTTTAAATTTTACTGTGCGGAGTTTAGTCTCAATAATAGTTTTATTCATAAAGCGATAATCATTTTCAAAGTCACCTGCTGAATTCTCAAAATGAATATGGCTAGGGAATGTCTCATCATTCCGTGTGTCTGTTACAACCTCAATTTTTGCGTTTTCTTGATACTCTGGATTTTTCAAATGTAAGTTTAGCTTATCAAGATTTGTCATGCCAAACACGCCATCAAACTCTTCTACACGATCCTTTGTTTTAGCATATAGAATAATGCTACGATCATCTGCGATACTGTTAATATTAGTTTCGTCCTCATCAGTAGTGACTTTCAAAAGTCCAAGGCCGAGGGTGTGAGTATGAGACACAATGTCTTGCAAAATATCTTTCATAGTTCTCCTAAAAATGTGTTGATATTATATTTATAGAGTTATACGTCATCTTCTTTATTTAATGGCATAAAAATATAGCTATACAAGCCATACTTTGTTTTTACTGTTAGCATTAGTTTGCCTTCATCTGAGATGCGAAAAGTTTTCTCACCTGCCATTTCTAATACGGCATTAACGTGAGATACATTATATGTCCATTCTTTGTTTAGATAGCCAATTGGTAGTCTATAGCCTTTAGTATCCTCTTTCTTAATTATAACTTGATTTCCAGTTTTTGTCAAGGATCTTTCACTGTTTTGTATTTGCTTAATGTTTGCTTGGCTCACCTCAAAAATAGCTACCTTTTCACCATCATATGTTGTATTAGCAACCGCCTGTGCATTACTATCAACTCTAGCTTTAGCTAAATCCTGTGTTAGCCCAGATGGCGTAGCAGGTGTCGGTAATGTTACTGGATACTCTAGTCCTTCTACAAAGTCTCCTGCGGATGCTATTATTTGAGTCGTACTCATATCAAGAATAGCACTAGGATCTGTAACTGAGGCAGCTACTGTTGTAGGAGATTTAGTTGGGGCTGGAGCAGGCGCTGGATCTTGCTCAGTTACTGCCTTTGTTGCCGGAGGTGGTGGAGGCGCAGGAGGTGGTGGTGGAGGTGTAGGGCGAGGGCGAGGAGCTTTTGTAGCATCAGGCACTCTGTATCCACCAACGCCAATCTTTCTAGATATTAGATAAATGTCACTAGGGTTAGCAAGTCCAACAGTCAATGAATCTGAAAAGAAAGTAGCCAACCATGGATTAGTAGATGATATATTACCAGATACTTTTGCTTGTGATTGGGCCCAAGAGCCATACACCTTAGCAAAAGAAAATTGTTTACCAGGGCCTGTAGTGTTCCACTGCCAATTCCACGGCATATTAACATTTACTTGAACTGCTATATATACTGCTTTAGATTTAGGTATTCCAGATTTATCTAAAAAGTTATAAGGAGCAACATCCCATTTACTGATAGGTTGTCGTTGTAGTTGTAAGGTTCCGTGTGGAACTTTATTCCCAGAAAATATATCCCACATACTTTGTGCCATTTTTGGATTAGCTGGTGAGATAACAGGCCTACTACCTGCTTTGAGATGATAAAATTTTTCTGTTTGAGTGTAGATATTAATTATTCTATAATCAGTAATAGAACTAGAATTTCCATATGATGTGTCTAAATCTCTTACTAAATTAGTTCCCCATTTAGATGAGATTTCGCCTTTGGCTCTGAGCTCAGCCTCGTGTATTATCATATGAATAACTGATGTAGTTTTACTAACATCTTTTCGATCAGCCCTAACACTAATACCGAGAACAGCGCCAATCATGATTTACCCCTGCCTATTGTGTAATCTGTATCTTTTATATAATATGGACCATATATACTATCATGTGATATCTCACAAGTAATACCACCAAATGTAAAAGTATAACTGCCTTCCATTGGAATTGGATTTATATCTACACGATGTGGATTTTTCCTAGTATATGGTTCACGCCTAGGATAGCTTGTAAATATTAGCCCATTGCCGGTATCGTGTCTTGCTTGGCATCGTGCAGTAGTATGGCCCAATTCAATCCAAGGACCATTCCATTCATCGCTTACATAAAATCTATTTTTATCTACAATAGAATGAACATAATATTTTTTATTTGCTTCAAGCCCAGAGGCTGCTGGAGGATTTACAAACTGTATTGGTTGGCGCTCTCTGTACGCAAACCAAAAAGTATCATCAACAAATATATGATGAACATGATGCTTTATAGTAAACTCAAAGTTACAAAATGGCAATTCTAGAGCTTCGCCATTTGGTATATCAGTTATTGTAAATCTTGTTCTAATAAATTTTTCTGTTGGTGATGTAGATCTATTTGATTTGTCAGGATATCTTGCTTTAGGGTTTAGCAAATCCTCAATTGGATCTCCAGTATTTTCATTTAGCAATACAGGCTTTTCAGTATCTAAATATACCTCAACTTCATCTGTTGATATAATTTCTTTGATATAATATTCTTTCTTTGGATCTAATGTAGCTTGTGCCAATGCTTGTGCAGAATCAGGATTATTTTCAAATTGTACTTTCATTCCTGGCACTAGATAATCTATAATATGACGACTATTATAATTTGGATCATTTCTTGTAGCATCATTTATAGGATGTTCCATTTCTAGTGCGTTGTCTTGTATTTCCATCCAAAATTCAAAATCAGCAAATCTAAATGAGTATGGATCGCCATCAGCAGCATCCACAATGCTAAAGGTATTACAATCAACTATTTTATCAATTTTAAATATTTTTCCTCTAGGAATTCCTACTTGTAACAGTGCTTCAGCAGAGTCTGCAGGATTCTCAAATCTTACAGGCATTCCTTCATAAAAACGGCTTGTGTCCTCAGTTTTTAGATAACCACTTTTTGTATCGGGTATTTCATCCCGCTGTTCCCCTAATCCATCAGTTGACGGGCTTACTACTATATACTCTGGTTTGACACCCGTAATGAGCCCTGTGTACCACGCAATAGGCTCTGCTCGTGTAGTAAACTCATATATAATGCGTGGAACATATGTTCCAGAGATTGTAGGCTCAAATAACATTTGTCCTTCTTTAGGATTATCTTCACCAAACTCTACTTCCATCATATATTGATATAATCCAGGAACAGATGAATGATTTCCTATTTGCTTAGTATAAATATCAAACTGCCTAAATTCATCGTATGTTACAGACATATCTTTAAATCTACGAATAGTAGCATCTGACATTTTGAATGTTATATTCCACAATGACTCTGAAAAATCTACCATAGGAAATATTTCAGGCGTAATATCTTTTTTATGTATTAGCGGAACTTGATCCTTAAATGTATCATCGTCATTTACAAAATCTATTCTAGATGAAACATATTCTCCATCTTCATTTACACTTGTAATTTTTACATTAGAACCTTTAGCATATTCGTTTAGATTGCGTAACTGTTCCCATAGCTTACCCAAGTTATCCATACCAAAGTCTTTGTTGAATGCACGGATTTTCTCATCTGTTTGTCCTACAAAGTATATGTCTTTTTCAGGTGATACTGCTTCTAAAAATGTATTATCTTGTACTATCTCAATCCTGCCAGCCCAAGCCTTATTGAATCTTATATACTGTGAAGCATTTTGTGATGACGCTAGACGAATTTTATTATTTTCCAATAACTCGTATATATAATATTTAGAGTTCGTGCTTAGTCCTGCTTCAGCTACTATATCTGTATTTGAAGGAAAGTTTTCAAATATTACTTTCATTCCTAAGTCTAAAAATGATGGATCTTTGATTACTACATAACTTCTATTATGTCGTATAGTAAATGAAAAATTAGAATAAGGAACTTCAATAATATCTTTAGTTGTAGGAGTTGTTCCTACTGTAAATTTAGTACAGTAGTCATTACACCATAGTGTATTGACATAATAGATTTTATTAGTGTCTAACTGTGCATTTGTTAGCGATTGTGTAGATCCATCTGGCGAGGTTAGGAACTGAACAGGCATTCCAACTTCTAGCCATGGAGTTAGTTGTGGAGATGTTGTAAGTTGATGTGTTCGAGGATCAATATCTAAAATCTTACCATACAAGTCAGGTATAATTTCAATAGCTTCGTCTTTGATATGATAAAAGTTTAGAAACTCAAAAAATGATGCATACCAAGTATGTTGCAAGATATCTAGTAATTGATTCCTCATTAATCTTTCTTTTCTTGATTAACTTCGATGTATGCTGTTCCATCTTTTTCTTTTAGTGTAAGCCTAACATCTTTAATTTTTCTATATGATTTTTCTATATCAAAACATTTTACATTGATATTTTTAGCGGCTAGCATACTATCGAATGTCATACCTTTGCCAATTAGATTATGGATATCCATATAACCACAATCCATGCCTAATCCGTACATTCCTTCGTCAAAGCCAAATACATCATATAATACATATCTATAAGATCCATTTGCTTTGACATCTCCGTTATGGATTTTTTTGCATACGTGGTAAAACGCTCGCTCCTTGTCTTCATCATCGAGCCCTTCCCAAAACTGCATAGCTTCTCGTTCGTATTGTTCCATAGCCTTTACATAATATTCGCGAACCTTCTCCATCTCTGGAGAGTTTAACACATCTTTCAATGTTTGTTTCTTTTTATCGTCTTTTTTTTCTTTCATATCACCCAAACTCAAATAATGCTTTAAATGTATTGTCCTGTCTAGTGTCAGTCAAATCATATTTTAGAACACCAATTAGATTATCTAATTTACTATCAATAATAGCATTTTCCATAGCCTCATGATCGAACGGCAATGCTTTGAACCAATCTGGTAATCGAAGCTCGTCTGTTGGATATGCTACTGATGTATATCCTAGTGGATTTTGCTTTAGCTTGCATACAATAACTTTCATGCCATCCACAATCTCCATACTGTATTTATCGTGGTTCATAACCCGTAATGTGTTCCAGTTGAGACTTGCTCTAACGTGCCCTGGCAAGTTAGCTTTACCCTGCTTCTCTTCCAATGCTCTAAAGTGTCCAATTTTATTAGCTCGCTTGGGAGATCCTTTTTCCCAGCCCGGACGCTCTTTAAATTGTATTCTAAATTGCGTAATGCGTTGTAGAATAGATTCTTCAGATTCTTCCTTTAGCACCATCATTAGAATTTCCATCAAAAACTCTTGCATAAAGACAGGAGTATCTGATCGACGCAAATCCAAGCCCATAGCTTTGATTTTTCCATCTTTGCCATCTACGTCCTTGCGATCGCCTTCTAAGTCATACACTAGGGCAGCATAACGTTTCTTAGTAATGTATAAGCCTGACTCAGCAACAATCTCACGCCCAGCAGCAATAACATCAGAACGGCTAGCTGGACAGTGAAAAGCGTCCCGCATAAAATCTGTAAAAGTAGTATTTGTTGCTTCAGCTACCTGATCGTATAGTGTAATGACTGTGTCTTTGTCCCACGGGATTTTTCCATCTTTGATATCATCCTTTAGTGTATTATACGCCGAAAAATATACAGAGTCAGTATCACCATATATTACAGCATCGCCTGTGTGATCATACTTTCCTGTAATAGTTTTATTGACTTCTGCGGACATATGCTTTACAATAGCTCTACCCGTAAGTGTAGTGGATTGCCCAATACGCTTGTCAAAAAATCTACAGCCAGCATTTAGAATAGCACCATACAGAGAGTTTAGATTAATTTTCTTTACTAGCTGCCGTTTATCCCAAAATGCTATCTCAAGCTCGTTACCAGCCTCAATAGCTTTTTTCTTCATAGCTTGGAGTTCTTTACGTTCAGCATACCAACGTTTCAAAATACCAGGAATGACACCTTCAAATTCTGTTGTAAATATTGTGCCATTCGCAGATAGCATCCATGGAGTATGTGAATTGAATATAAGTTCATATACTTCAGCAGCAGACAATACTTCTGTCTCGCCATTTTCAAAATCAATAGTAATCATTATATCACGCCGTTGCTGCATTACTGCCTCATACTCTAGCGTGCCAAACATTCCTTCCCACGCACCAGCAAAAGACTTCTTTTCAAGCTCCTGCGCCTCTTTGAGCATTTCATCAGTAGCCTCTGGGCGTAGCTGTCCTACAATAGTTTCAGGTGCCATGTTGAGGGATCTAATAACACTAGGATACAGAGAGTTCAAGTCCATTGAACCAATCCATTTGTGTAGCCCTTTCTTTGGAAATGCTACATATGCTCCTGCTGCCTGCGTAGCACCTTCTACCATAGGCGGGCGATTAGGAACTCTCAATCCTCTGTGATGTGCTTCATTGATAATAGCTTGCTCAATAACTGCTACCGCTCCCATTGTTGTTTGTAGCAATACAGTATTGGCGTGAGCTAGAATATTGCTGAGGTCGATAAACTTTAGCTTTTTGTCCAGTTTATCTAGCAGAGCTACGTCCTGCCGATTGTATTCTATAAACGTGCGAAAATCGTTGTTATATAGCTGGTCCAGCGTACCTTCGTATACCGTTTTGTTTTCCCCAACCTCTAGCTCGCCAATTGCATCTAATCTGTAGCTGTGACGCTCCTCATATGTATATTTACGATATAAATCTAGCGAGTCTAAATGCACACGTCCTACTAGATCATATGTTTCTGCTTTTTTGCCATATCTTTCGAACTCTCGTTTCTTTGGCAATTGTTTCCATAAACAGAAACGCCTTGTATCGTTTTTACTGAGAACACGACTTACACGATTTACAGTATATGGGATATCATAACCCTCTGAGTTCCATCCGCTCAATATGTCTGCGTCATCGATCAAATCTAGAAATGTGTCTAGCATTTCCTTCTCAGTTTCAAATAACATAACGGATTTGCCCCATTGCGCCATTTGTTCCCTAGCTTGCTCAATAGGTAGTCCTTTAGGAGGAACTGCTAGTGTAATAAGTGCTTCAAGCCATTGTAAATGAACTGTAATAGCAGTAATAGGCATAAATGGATCAGACGGATTAGCAAATCCACGTTCTGGATCAAAATCAGTCTCAATATCCCAAAATGCTATGTTCAGCTTTGGAGCTTCTAAGTTTAGATAGTTCTCACTAAGACATTGGAACACGGGATTGATGTCAGCCTCAAATAGACGGCTATTTTGATACATGGCTTTCTCCCTACGAAAATCTTTTGTACTTTTGCAAGTAATTCTAGTAAGGGGATCTCCATAGACAGATTTATGCTTGCCTTTTTTATCCTCTACATAAAAAGTATATTTTACGGGATATTCAATATATTTGCGTTCGCCTTCCACACGTTCTACAATGCGGATGATATCAGCTTCCTTATCAAAGAAGCCGTCTATGTAACTCATTAGTTATCCTTGCCAACAGTTGCTACCAATGTCTCCAAATCTTCAAATTCGTCTGCTACTTTATGCCATTCAGCTTTGTGTGCGATTTTAATAGCTTTTGTAATAAGCGAGGGTTTGATGTTCAATTCCTCTGCTACTGCTTTGACTGTATCTCGCAAGCCTTCTTGTAAGTCTTGCACTTCTTGCATTACAATCATTCCTTCATTTACTAATCGTTCTAGTTTTGCTTTTTCGTCAATGCCATATACGCGATTGCTCATAATACTCCTATAAGATGTGTTATATTTTTAATTATATACGAAAAAAGTGAAAATGTCAAGTGCCGCCCGAGAGCGGCAAATTTTTATCATCCGCCTGTTCGTTGCTTCTGAAAATAGTTAGCTGCCGCAGTCTTGCTAGGAACTTTTCCTCTTCCTCCTGATCTTTGCTGTTGGAAATAATTCTTTTGCTGTGAGGTAGCTCGTTTTGGTACTGCGCCACCTGTTCTTTGCTTTTGGAAATAGTTTGCTTGATCATTTGTAGCTGGTGGAACATAACCTGTGGGAGCTGGTTGTGGACCAAACTCTGGACCAGCATTGGTTTTTGCTGCTACTTTAGTCTGTGGCGCTGTTTGCCCATTACCTTTTATAAAGAACTGCTTATTGACTGGATCTAAAACTACTGGAACTCCTTGTCCTTTGAATTTCCCACGCTGTCCAACTGCTGATGGATCCACAACAATTGTCTGACCATTTGCTGGAGCCGGCTTTCCTTGTCCAGCAAATGTAAATACAGTTCCGTTATATTTTACCATCTTACCACTTGTTCGGACTCCTGGTGTAAGAGCGTTTGGATTTGCTTGCTGTGCTGATACAGTTTGTGCGGCAGGCTGTGCATTTTGATTCATTCCAGGAAGTTGTGCTGGTGGAGCCTGTGCTACATTTTGCTGTGCGGCAGGTTGTAACCCAGCTTTATTCAGTGCTTGTTGGAATCCGTGATCTACTGTGCCAGGTGCTTCTGGTCCTGGTAAGTTAGCGGCTGTTTTGCTGGCATTAGCAGGATTTGCTGCTGCCGCTGCTAACCCTGGATCTACTCCTGCTGGAGCCTGTGGAGCTGGAGCTTGAGGTGCCGCTGGCCCTGGAGCTTGTTTAGTTAGGAACATTCTTCCGTGAGCTAGCTCAACTGTAGCTCCTACATTTTCTTTGCCAGGAGGTGGTGTCATACCCAATGCTTTCCATGGAACTGAAATAACTTCTCCAACTCCTGGAGCTGCCGCCCCTTGTCCTGCAAAGTTATAGGCTTTTCTATTATACAAAATTTTAGCAGCTGATTTACTTACACGAACACCTTGTGTTAGTGGTGCTGTTTTAAGTCCTGTAGGTGCTTGTCCTCCACCTTGCTGTTGTTGAACTGGTGATGCTGTGTTAGCTCCTCCAGAATTTGGAAACTTTGGAGCTGAATCGCTGTAACGTTTAGGCGGTGGAGGCGCTTGTATATTAGCGTCTTGATTTCTAGTATCTGATGGATCTGGATATGCAGGCGCACCCGGAGTTGTTCCTCCACCCTGTTGCTGTCGTTGAGTTCTTGAATCTTTTCGAGCTGCCATTGCTGCCCAGTCAAGTCCACCACCACCCTGCGGTTCTTCAGGTGCTGCTGCACCACCCTGCGGTGCTGGAGGTGGTGCTGGAGCATTCGCCTGAGATTGCTGAGCGCCACCTTTTTGTGCGCTAACAACTCTTTTTTCCAGATCTTTAACTGTTGCGTTATTTATTTTAGGCATTTCTGCTTTTGGAACACCTTTATCTTTAGCTACTTTCGCTGTTGCTTGATTAGCTATTGTTTTTAACTCCGCTTTGTTCTGCAATTGTATAGATGGATCTTTTTCTGCCATCTTCAGCATTTCTTGTGCTACTGCCTGTGCATAAATTTCCATTGCTGGATCTGGACCAGTCTCATCATCCCAATACGGTTTCCATTGTCCGCCTCTACCAAAAAGTTTTTTTACATATTTGGATTTTCTAATTCCGTCTTTAGTCTTAAAAGTTCTTATATCACCAATTTTAGGTGCAGCTTCATTTACCGTTTTTTTTTGGAGGCGGCGTCCTAAAGATTCTTTATAAGTATTTCGTCTTCTTCTACTAACAGATTCAAATGGAAGAGCACCTTCTGGCTCTCCGCCACCGTGTGAAGAACCTAAATCTGATGTATTATTAGACACTTTCATTTCATATTCTAAACTATGATATACTTTGCTAATAGCTTCAGCAGACTTGCTAATATCAGCTTGTACCCAACCTTCAAGTCCTTGTTCAGGATCAGCATCTTTCATCATATTGTGTAACTTGATAGCATACTTTGCCAGCTTATACAGTTCGGATCTTGCCAACTGAACTTCGTGATCTAACTCAACTGAATGAGCCATATCACCTAAATTTTCAAATACTTGTCTTCTCATTATAAATCCTCATTTATACTTATTTATCGTCGTATTAGTGTACCGCCCATAAGATTGTCATCGCTATCAAGTGCATTCTTAATAGTGCCGTCTGGGTTATGTGTTTTAGATTTCTTTTTGCCTTTTGGAGGATTGACTACAGTGGCAATATTGCCAGCTGATGATGTTCCGCCTGATGCTGTTTCTAGTAACTTACCTAGTGAATAATTTCTAGCATAGTCTAATGACTCTCCCATTTCTTTATTTCGTTTCATATATGTATCTAAAACTTGATATGGGAAATCTTCTTCAGTTTTATCAATTAGCTTGAGCTTGCCTGCTTTATATAGCTGTTCTAAGAATGGATTTTTGACAGCAGGATCCTCTACCATACCTTCGCCAGGCTTTCGTACATAGCCCATAGCCTTTTCACGCATAAAGTCTTCTAATTGACTTACTTTTTGTCTATCTTTACCTACTAAAAATATATGAACAATTTTGTAGTTACCCATTACAACTTCGTCATATGTTCCGTGTACCTCTTGCCATTTTTTATTTTGTGATTGTGCCCATCCTACCATTAGTTTTGAGAATGTTTTTCTATACTTAGGTATAACTGCATATAAACCATCAATATATTCTTTGATAAAGGCTGCTTTTTCTTTGCCTTCTACATCTCCACGCTCGTCAATTATGTCTTCTATTTTAGCAGTAATGGATCTTTGTAAGTTTCGGATTTCCTTATACATATTTGGATAATCATCTCCGTATAGGAAATCTTCATTGTCCTCGAGATTCATCAAGTCTCCACTAGGACCAATGTCTAATACTCTACGCCCTTGCTTATCTACTACAGACATAATATCGCCAGTGCTAGAAGCATACGCATTGCCACGTAGGATAGCTACAACGCCACCCCCGCCCCATACACCATCAGATAGTTGTCCTTCTCTGTCAGTAGTAAATACGGATATTTGCTTGCCCTTTTTGTTTTGCATTTGTATTAGACGATCCAAGTTTTGTGTGCCAGTTGAATGCGCTCCATACAATTCTGTAGGACCACCAACTAGTTTATCAATCATAGCAGGTACAAGTGGGATAAAGACTTCTTTATCTCCTTTTGTATATGGTCTCTCAGGATCGTACTTATTGCCTTTCTTTATAAACAAATGATCGAATAAACTTCTTGTCCATTTAGGTGCTTCGTCTGCTCCTATAGGTATTCTGTTACCGTCATCATCAAAATCGTCATCGTTTTCTTTGATAGCTGGCTTTTTCTTTTTATCAAATTCGTGAATAGGTTTAAAATATGTTTTAGGAAAGTCTAATACAAGTTGTAATAATTCTTTACCAGATGTATTAAACTCTAAAATATCAACTTTAGAATTTAAATTAAGTGCCGCTAACCAACGATGATGTCCGTCAATAATATAACCATCTTGTGCAGCAATAATAGGTTTTTTAATTTTACGTTTTTCTATTGATTTTTCTACCCCAGCATCTGAAAATTCTTTTTGTATAGGCTTCAACTGCTTTGCTGGAACTGACTTTTTACTGTATGTTGCTCCATTTTCTTTTAGAAAGTTAATAAGTTCGGCATAGTTCTCTTTTTTAATTTGTGGCATTTTATCTCTTGTAATGCCCATAGTATCTTTAGAATCTGGTTTTACAATTTTAAATTCTTCTAAACTTTCTTCAACATTTTGATCCAAGAATCTTTTTAAATGTTGTTTGTTAGTATCTCTTACATATTCAACAGGAAATGGAAAATCATTATTTTCAAAGTAGTCTCTAAACTGATAAGTTTGTTGCATATTATCATTGCCGTTAGGTTTTACAAATAATTTTATTATTTTGAAGTTACCCATTACAATTTCATCATATTCGCCGTACTCAGTATTATTACTCCATTTTTTACCCTGATTCTCTGCCCAAGCTGTCATAGCTTTTTGCATAACTTTTTTATTGTTTGTTAGCGTAGCATTTACAGCATCCATATATTTTTTAATTGCTTCGTGCTTAGTCTTACCATCTATTTCACTATAGTTAGAAAATTTAGATTGTAACTCTTTAGCGATTGATACTCTAGCATTTATTATTTCTTGTATTGCTGTTTGGAATGCTTTAGAATCTGCCACTTTGCCAATGTTATTCATAGCAGGGGATCTAGGTCCAAAATCTACAACTCTACGTCCTTGTTTATCTACTTTAGACATAATATCACCAGGACCGCCTGACATAGCTACGCCTTTTATGATAGCTATAATACCGCCTTCTGTCCATAGTCCTGTTTCTAAATCACCGTACTCGTCTGTAGTAAAAGCAGATATTTGTTTGCCTTTTTTACCTTGTAATGCTATTAGCTTTGGAATATCTTTTATTCCAAGCACATGAGCGCCATACATTGTTCTTTTATTCTCGCCTGACAAAATATTGATAGTAGATGCTACCATTGGAATAAATGCTTTGCGGGAAGATGGATCAATGAATGGATTACCAGGCTTCTCATCTGTAAATATGTGATCGAATAAACCTCTTGTCCATTTTACATCTGGTTCTTTTGGTTCGTCCTTACTAGCCGATGGACCTGCTGCTGAAGATGCTCCTATGGACTTTTTATAGGCAGCATAATCACCCGACGGTGGTCCTGCTGCTGATTCATTTTTTACACAAGAGCCTTTTGATCCTCTAGTTGCTCCTGATTTTTTATGATAGCCTTTCCAGCATTTATCATAGATAGAGGAATTGCCGTGCGCTTCCTCAACAGATTCATCTTGTGTAAGAATTCCTCTTAGCTTCTCAAACATCTCCTTAGCCACCCGCTGTGCTGGTTTTGTGATACCTTGCGTAAATGCTTCAAAGTCATCGTCAATCACCGTTTGTCGTAGCTTTGTAGCACTCATACCAGTAGCTCCTTCAGCATCAGGATCACGTGTAAGCTGAACAAGGTTTACATTGTCAAAATTAAAGAAATGCTTTGCAGTTTCTTGTCCGTTATACTTTTGTATAACTTTGCCCATTTTAGGTTCGCCTTCTAGATATATAAGATTTGTATAACCCATCTTATATAACTCGTCTGCGGCAAGTAAAGCATTGTTAGCAAGTTTTACTTGAATTTGTGGAAAAGATGCTTGTGCCCATGCTTGTTTTTCTTTCGGCTCAAGCGGATCCTTTGGAAGAGCTGCCGGCCTGTCAGACAAATAAAGAAATGAATCAGCATCTTGTGCGACAATTTCATTTACTAATAGTTCGTGTCCGTTTGTAGCAGGATTTAATCTACCAAACGCAAAGGCAGCAGTTTTGCTAGGAGCTTCAAATAAACTTCTTAGTGTTAATCTTTGCTTACTTTCTACAGGATAGAACGGAGTATCACTTTTGAAGTTAGGCTTTTTCATAATAGTTTTTGTAATAACTTTGTCTGGTTGTGAATCTGGTGTATTTTTTTTGATAAACGGAACATTTATATTTGTTTTTTTATCTTTCATTACCCCTTCTTCATTATCAGGTAAAGCCTGTAATGACTTGCCCCATCGTTTTTGTTCTTGTTTAAATAGCCTTACTAGTTCCCCGCTTGTAATTTCAGAACCACCAATTCTAACATTTCTTTCATCATTTAGTCTATCAAAAAAGTGTCGAGTAAATTGTACATCAATATTATTTTTCTTAAATATGCCGTCAAGCCCTCGCTCAATCTCACCTAGTTGATTTTGCGAAATAAATTCTTCTAAGTCTCGTTCAATGCTTTCATACATAGATTCTTCCTCAGCATCTTTTCTAATCATTACATAGCGTTGAAACGACCCGCCAGTATCTTGCGATTTTATTTCATAGTTTGGCATACGTCTAGCGAGTGTCTTAACCATTCTATCGTAAAGGCTTACACGGCTTGGTTCGTCATTATCAGCAAACCATTCAACCATGTCAGGCTTTACATCTTTTACAAACTCTTCACCGATCGCTATAACAGTAGCAAATACCTGAGCAGCATCGCCTTTGCCAGTTATATGCGGATTGTCATCTTCAAAATCGTAGAATCCAAATTCCCATTTATTATAATTTTGCGACTTATATGCTTCTACTTGTATTCTGTTACCTTTAGGGGTGTCAAATCTCCACATAATTTTTCTGCCTGAGTCAGATGCTCTCGGCACTACTTTATTGTATTTCAGTGGCTGATTGAATAGTTCGTTTAGATTTTCTTCTTGTTGTTCTTCTTTCTTGAGTATAAAGTCAGCTCCGCCTGCTGCTTGGCGAACATCTAAATTGTATTGTGGGAATGTCTTTGCTCCCATCGCCGCTAGACGTTTGTATAGCTTTACTCGAGATGGCTCGTTATCTATAGCAGAAAACTTTATCATTCGTGGATCAGTTTTCTTAATAAATTCTTTTATGATAGCGCCAACTGTAGCAAATATTTCTACAGCACTACCTCTACCAGTTTTGGAAGAGCTCATGTTGTTATCTGTAAATGCTATGTCCCAGTAATCTTGAGGGAGCAGATCCATTACTACTGTAAATTTTCTACCATCAGAAGTTTTGAAATTATATGCTTTCCAATCGTCATCGTCGTCACGTATTTGGTATGGCAGTGGCTGATCCAGTAGTTCATTTACTTGTATGCTTTCGCTTTGTTGCCAATCCCATTCATCAGAATCTGCTGGCACAATCAAAAAAGAATATGCATTGTGTTGTTTATTTGTTATAACTTTATAAGCAGGCAACTCACTGCTAATCATTTTGGCTGCTCTTTGGTACATTTTTACACGACTAGGCTCGCCAGTGTCAGCTTGGAAGTATACAGGATCTTTTGGTTTGTATTTTTTGAAGAAGTGTAGAGCAACTTCTTTTACTGTAGCAAATATTTCTACAGCGCCTCCGCCTCCAGTAAGGTCCATTCGCCCATTAGCATCCATGAATACGAATTCCCATTCGCCGTTTGGCTCCTGATCAAATTCTACTGAAAAGTTTCTGTCATCTGTTGTAGTAAAGCCATAACGGGCTGAGTCCATTTGCTCTTTGTCCGTCCACCATTTGAGAGGCTTATTGAAAAGTTCGTTTATGTTTTCGTTTTGTTTCTTAGTGAGCTTCCAACTTTTCATACCCATATGGTTGATAGCTTCTACTTCATAGCCCATATCGCCAGATAGCTTGTTTACTAATGTAGTGTATAACCTTACTCGGGAAGGTTCTTTTGCTTCTGCAGAAAAAGAAAGATCAGGCAAATTGTGTTCTTTGACGTGGGCCTTAAGAATAGCTATTACTGTGCCTATTACTTCAGCAGCATTGCCAGCTCCAGTCAAATCAATTCGTCCAGCCTCATCTGCAAATATAACTTCATATACAAAGTCGTCATCTACATCTAGTGTAACTTCGTATCCTTTGCCATCTTTAGTTTGAAACTGATAGGCAAAGCCCATGTCATTATCGACTTCTACCCATTTTGCAGGTTTGTCAAAAAGCTCACGGAGTATCACTGATATTCGCCTTTCTTAATTTGCTCAATCTCTTCGTTATAAATTTTATCAAATAGCTTGTTACGAGTATCCTCACCAAAAACATCGTCAGGCATGGCAGCTAGATTGTATTTTTTACAGTAAGCATTTATACCTTTATTGATAAGAGGCATAATCATTTCTCGAACATTGCTAGAACTTTTTGCTCTATGAGAATCAGCAAGCTGAGTCATAACAGGATAATATTCCCTGCGATAAAACATAGGTTCGTTACGCATGTATATAAGTGTATCTTCTACTAGATCCCAAGGAATCTTTTTAGATAGTTCTGCATCTACTTCAAATAATCTCATAATATCACCAGTTCTTGCAGGACCAATATCCTGCTGTACATTTATCTTTTTTAGCTTTACAGTTGTGCCTAGCATTGAAATTTTTTCTAGCTCCAGGATTTGACTTTCTAATTTTCATATTTGGATCACCAAAATTAATCTTTTTAGCACAATCAGAATTGCCACATTTTACAAATACATGAAACTTGCCAGGACCGTTGTCGCTTCTAATTGGCTTGTTTAGTGTAACAGTGTTTCCATCACAATCTTTTGCTTCGTTTATTTCATGTGGACAGTCTTCATGAATCCATCCGTATTTTTCATAAAACGAATTACCTAATAATGTTTCTTCCAACATTTCTTTAGGATTATACGGAATATCAGTAGAGATGTCAATATCAAATTCGTGTAGTCCTTGCCCTACCATGTATTTGCCAAGGGACTCAGCAAACTCATCAGCTTGAGCAGGATTTAACATTTTGGGGAGGGGAATATGAATTACGGTTTTGCCATTAGTAGCTTCCAATAATTCATACTTTGGGAAGACAGACTCGTTCAGTCCTTCGTTTAACTGTTGTTTGAAGGGTCCATCAAAGATGACTCTTGCGTAATGCTCCATTATCCATATCCTTATGCCTGCTTATTGTGTTGTTCAAACACAAATCTCGCTAGTCTATCTACTGCTTCGTGTAGTGTAGCGGGAGGAGGATCTTTCCAATAAATAGGATCGGATGGAGTATATTGGGATGACAAATCTTCGTCTGTAGCAGTTATCTCGAATAGCTCAGTGAAATTTGTGTTTATTTTTTCGAATGCGGTGCGAAGACTCTCACCATCACCAGTTAGCTCGCCAGTACCAATGTTAACTATCTCTTGGGCCATTTAAAATCCTCAGTGGTTTAATCTAATACTATTTACTGCTCCAGTGATCCATTCTGAGATTTTTACACGAATCCAAACATAGTTGCCTTGGAAGTTGAATGTTTTTACTACTTGCCTAGGTGTTGAGTCTGTCATTACAGTTGAGTCGTCAGGGCTTATTGCTTCGATAACTACTTCTTCTATCTTCTTTACTAAACCTGTGGTGTCTACAACATACTTGCTCTCTACTGAGTCTGGGCTGACGACATCAACTGTAAACCAGTCATCCTCTGAAGGATACATCTCGAGCGTACCTTGTATGCCCAAGCGTCCAACAAAGTCTGTTACATGAAATTGAACAGTGTGAAGCCCATCTGCTCGTCCATAGTATCCATCACCCTTCAAGGGCTCAGAATATACCACTTCAGGTACGCTGTCGTCAGGATGAACAAGTTGTGCTTCTGCTGTTGAATCTAAAATAAACTCAAATGTTTCACTATTAGCTGCCATAATATTATTTATCTATTTCTGCTTTGTTAATCAAACGATATACTCTGCCTAGGTGAGGCCCTATCATTAGATTAACTAGTGTAAGAGTTTTGTCATCTTTGATAAAGAAATATCTACCTTCCATACTGTAATTCTTTTCTAAACGCTCTACAGATTGATCGGTAATACGAATTTTATCATCGTTAGTCTTACACCATTTGGCAAATGCTTTATAAGTGTCTTTAGGGGGAAAAGTTCCTTTAAATAATATTTTGTATTTGTAATTTTTTTGTGATGTAAGTATTACATTAGGATGATCATCGAGAAGCTCGCTAAATTTTTCACTAGGCTCAGCAAACTCTAAAGATACAATCTTTTTAGATAAATCCAGTAACCAATCTTTATCATTAGAGTATAGTCCTAAACGATTAGGATATTCAACTCTAACTGTAGCATCTTCATTTGCTACAAGTGCTTGATATACTAGCAGTGCTTCTTTATGATCCTTTAGCTTAAAGGTAGGGGTAGATTCCTCAATGGTATTTCGCCAAAATGGAATTTCATCAGCAGGAGGAGGTTCCCCTTTGCCTTTCCGTATACCTTCTCTGATCCACATAGGAAGGGACGTGGTGCTAGGCCCTTCCAAGTGTAGATTGACTAAGTCCAGCGTTCTCCGAACATACTCTAAGTTTTTGTTGCGGAAAATGCCAGACAGTCCAAGAAGTGCGGTGAGACTATACTTATACTTGTTATAAAACAGTTTATTAGTTGCTATTCGCCTCAACTTTTTCCTCCGTTTTGGGTTTAAAGGATTGCGTAATACGAATTGCCAATGCTCCGTTCTTTAGAACAATTTTACATTTGCCTCCGTGCTTCAATCCGCCAAATAACATTTCACGACTCAGAGAACGCTTAATTTCTTTATCAATGACACGTTGTAGAGGACGAGCGCCCATCTTCTCATCATAGCCTTCAGCTACAAGCCAATCAAGAGCAGCATCATCAATAGAAACAGTAATGTTCTTATCTTTTACTTTCTCACGCAACTGGAACAAGAACTTGCCAACAATTTTCATCATTACTTCCTTAGTCAGCCTTCCAAACTGGATAACACCATCAAGTCTGTTACGGAACTCTGGAGCAAAGAATCGTTTTAGTTCCTCGTCACTGTAGCTATACTCAAACTCGTTAGTAAAGCCAATGCCGTTGCGTTCAGCATCGCTAGCACCTAAGTTAGTTGTGAGAATAAGAATAACATTGCGAGCGTCGGCTTCCTTACCATCTGATCCTGTTACAATACCATTATCCATCAACTGTAACAAAATCTGTGAAACATCTGGGTGTGCTTTTTCAATCTCATCTAGCAGCAACACACAATGAGGATTTTCTTGTAGCTTGTTGATTAGCAAGCCTGGAGTTTCCTCAAACCCAACATAACCTGGGGGAGGACCAAGTAATTTAGCTACAGAATGCTTTTCTTGATACTCTGACATATCTAAGCGAACCATATTGATATGCAGATGCTCAGCCAATTGCTTTGCTGTTTCAGTTTTACCTGTGCCAGTTGGGCCCATAAAGATAAAACTACCAATAGGCTTATTCTCATCCTTCAGTCCAGCACGAGCAATAATAATTTTATCTACAATAGAGTCAATAGCTTCATCCTGTCCATATACTGAGCCTTTGAGATTTTTCTCAAGGTTAGCAAGTGTTTCGTTCTCTTTCTCAGCTACTTGCTCCTCAGGAATATTTACTAGCAATGACAGCTCGTGGAAGATAGAATCTTCTGTAACAGTTTTGACTTCAGGTACTTCTTCTAGCAAGTTGAAGCGTGAGCAAGCCAGATCAATCAAATCAATAGCTTTGTCTGGCAGCTTCTTATCATTTTGATATTTTACACTCAGCTTTACAGCGGCAGCAAGAGCTTCGTTTGTAATAACAGTGTTATGAAATTCCTCATAGTATTTCTTGATACCTTTGAGGATGTCCAGTGTCACTTCTGCTGATGGCTCATCAACTACTACACGTTGGAAGCGTCGCATCAACGCACGATCCTTCTCAAATGCTTTGCGATACTCTTCCCAAGTAGTAGAAGCTACAACTTTAATATTGCCTTTGCTCAGTGCAGGCTTTAGCATATTAGCGAGATCGTTTGTATCACGCCCGCCACCGCCACCAGCACCATTAATCATATGTGCTTCGTCGATGAACAAAATAGTTTTGCCTTTGCTCTTTAGTCCTTGTAGGATAAGTTTGAGGCGCTCTTCAAAGTCACCTCTGTATTTTGTGCCAGCAAGCAAACCAGGAATGTCTAAGCTATATACAGTATATTCCTTGAGGAACTCAGGTACTTGGTTATTCACAATCTTCCAAGCCAAGCCTTCAATAATAGCAGTCTTACCTACGCCAGGATCGCCTACCATAATAACATTATTTTTAGAGCGTCTGCCTAATGCTAGTGCGATAGCTTCAATCTCTTCCTGTCGTCCAATAACTGGATCAATACGATTCTTTTGTGCCTCACGATTGAGCAGTGTTGTAAATGACTTCAGCGCTCGCTGTGCTTGGTTGGCATTTTCTTCTGTCTCTTCATCCTCATCTACCTCTTCGTGCAGATATTCGTTTAGAGAATCTTTCTCAATGCCACTCATCTCAAGTATATAGTTAGCTTGAGATTTCTTCTCAGCAAGGATGCTCAAAATAACATCAGCCAAGTCAATAGTGCCACGTCCGCTAAACAGTGTCTGCGTAAATGCTCTGTTCAGCACTCGCTCTACAGTTTGTGTCTTCTTTGGCTTGATTTTAGAATTCTCAACCTGAATGTCTGTCAGCTCATTTGCTAGATAAGTTGTTAGACTGTTGCGAATATATTCAACATCTGCGCCATACTCCTCAAGTTGAGCGCTCATAGTGTCGCTCATAATAATACTGTTCAACAAGTGTTCAAGTGTTACATACTCGTGTCCAAGGGCGCGAGCATCCTTTACACTTCGATCGAATACCTGTTTTAGTTCCTCACTGGGTTCTACCATAATATCCTCTAGATTGTAATTGATAAAAAGTTACTCATACTTTCATTATAGCATGAAATCAACAGTTTAGTCAATCTTTTTTTAATTTTTCTTTGAGCTTGCGAATTTGCTCTAGCTCTTTGTTATTGTAGCTAGGAATTTTACACCGTAGTTCTACAAATAGTTTTCCACGCCTTTCGCCATGCAATCCAGGAATCCCGTGCTCATTGACACTGAGAGTTGTTCCTGGATTTGTGCCTTGTGGTATACTTATATTTATAGAGGTGCCGTCGGGAGTTGTTATTAATTGTTTAGATCCGAGAATAAAATCAAATATATCTACAAATAATCTTGTATGGATGTCACGCCCTTGTACTTGATACTCAGCTTGCTCCATGACATTTATTACTACATACATATCACCTGGTGGTGCATCTGGTACTGTAGTCTCACCTTTTCCTGTATATTTTATTTTATCCCCAGATGTAACCCCTGCAGGAATATTTACTTGTATAATCTCAATTTGTCCACTAGGTAACTTGAATGTTACTTCATCAACTTTACCTAATATTGAATCTTTTAGAGTAATATCTATTCTTACTCTTACATCTCTGTTCTGTGGGCGCATTCTTTGGTGCTGCCTAAAACCTGCCCCAAAAGTTGAAAAGTTTCTCAGAATGTCATCAAAGTTAATGTCACCATCATTTGTTCGATGGAATCTCATTCCTCCGAAGATGTTCTCGGCACCGCCGTTATTATATCGACGTTGGTGAAACTCTTGAGGATCTGCTGTGCCGTAGTTATCATACATTGTCTTTTTCTCAGGATCAGACAATACTTGATACGCTTCGTTTATTTGTTTGAATGTAGCTTCGTCACCACCCTTGTCAGGATGGTGTTTCATAGCTTTCTTTTTGTATGCTTTCTTCAATCCCTCAGGATCAATAGATTTATCTACTTCAAGTATTTTGTAATAGTCCATACTTTACTTATTATACTCTAACTTCTCCAGATGCTTTTAAGATATCTCTATTTGCTTGATGCATAGCTTCGAGTAGGCTTTTATCCCCGCCTTCATATGGAACTCCGTGGTGTGCATCCATAATAGCATCGCTCAGCATTTTTCCATCACTAATATAAAAATCGGCAAGTATTCTACCAAATTTTCCTTTAGTAACATCGCCATCTTTATCTAAAATTGTTTTTATAACTTGTGTGCTATTTTCTGGCAATAATCCTTGAACAAAATGTTTTGCTGCCCTACCAAACATTTTTTCTTCTAAATCTTTAGTTCTACATTCTGGAGTATCTATTCCTTGGATACGAACCCTCTGATCTCGTAATATAATTCCAAAGCCTAAATCTATATCAACATCAACTGTATCGCCATCAATTACTTCTCGAATAACAACTTTATATTGATAAAGCTCATATCGTTCAGCCATTAATAAATCAGATGGTATCATTTTTTGCTTCCTAAGTAGAGTCCAAACCAAGCAGCACCAGCGCCAACAACGATGCTGATTAATCCAGACTGCTCAAGTGATGGCTCAGGTAATTCCATATACCAAATCACACATTTGTATAATAATACAATGTATGTCGTAATAAATATTCGTGGGAAGATGCGCCAGCTATCTACAGCACGAGCAGCATGAATCCAATTTATATATGGATTAACTCCTACATCTACAGCAGCAGCATCTACTTCTAAATCTAGTTTTACTCGTTTTGTTCCTCTTGAACTTTGTTCTGGAGCAGGCACGGTTACTTTGGCATCATATGAAGGTTCAATACCAATTCCTTGTCTAGGTGCTATACTTTCTTTCTTTGGTGTTTCCATTTATAATCCTACATTTTCACTGCCGTCGGCATTTCTATCAGTTGCTCGCCTTTTAGGCGGTGCTAAAGCTGAATTATTTTCTAAAGCTCTCTTAGCATACGCTTCGTTGGCTTTAGCAACTAGTTCTACAATACGTTGTCCTTTCTCAATGTCAGTATCCAAATGTAAATCTTGTCTTACAAGTTTTTCTATTTTTACGCTGTGGATCTGATCATTGGGAATATACCTCCATGTATAACCATTATCACTATATCGTCCAAATACAGTTTGGCTGATGCCCACTTTGATGATCATAGCATCGTCTCCATCAATAATAACGTGATCGCCTTCTTGAAATGGTGATGTATATCTAAAAGCAATTCCTGCTAAAAAGTTAGCAGCAAAATCTTTTAGCCATAATGCTGCCATTACAGAAATAAGAATAGTTATCCAAGGAACGATGAGATCAGTAGTGTGAGCAGCAAATGAATCAAAAGGGTCCATCATTTGTCCTTGTTGTTGTACAATTAGGTTCGCGCCTGGTAAGCTCGTTGGGTCCATTTATTATTCCTCATACTCATAATAGACTTTATATTCTGTTATGATATCTCTTTGTTTTAACATGTAACCTCTAATTTGTGAGAAGTTTGTTGCTAAATTTTCATAGTTCTCACCAGCTAAACCAAATATTACAGGCTCAATGCCTTTTTCTCGTAGTTTTTTAAAAACTTCTTCTTGATTGTCTGGCGTAATAATAGTCCACTCCACTTTTTCCATTGGAGCAACTTTAGGGTCAGGTAGATTTAGAGGGGTTTTAGATACTTCTTGAACTACAGTTTCTACTTTCGCAATAGGGCGAGGCTCAATGTAAGTTCCAGTACAAGATCCTATAACAAATATTATACTAATAGTTATTATAGTTTGGATTCGCAATACCTGGACATTCAGGATTGATTTGAGATTTTCTAGTAGCATCTATTTCCTCTTGTGTTAACGGAGAGCCCATTGCAATCTCCGCACATCTAAAGGCATTTGCAGATGCTTTATTGATTACACGTTCTACGGCAGCAGTTTTCTTAATAGCAAGTGCTGTTATGTCACGTTGCTTTCCTGCTGATTCGTTGAATCGTTTGTCAAGATCCTTATACTCTGTTTGTAAAGTATTGTTTGTTTCTTGTAGTCTAGAATTAGCTTCTTGGACTTTTTTAGCATCCTCAATTTGCCTCTTGATAGTTGTTTGTTGTTGATCGATTGTAAATTTAAGTTTATCGTTATTAGCTTCAGAAACATTTAGATTTTTTACAGCAGCATCTAATCTAGCAGACAACTTGTCATATTCATTCCAAGCCCAAAAAGCTAGAACTATAACTATTGATGCACCTACAAATTTTATACCACTGAAAATATCCATCAGTTATCCTAATAATACTTTTAACGATTGCGGTCCAATAATCCCATCTACTACTAATCCGTTAATGTCTTGCCATTCTCGAACGTATAATACTGTTTGTGGACCGTATATACCATCTGCTGGAGTTATCCCCAACTTCTCTTGAACGTCAGCTACAAGCGGTCCTCGTGATCCTACTTGTAAAATTTGATTATAATCTATATCGTAAGATAGTTCGTCACCACCAAATAAATCTAGTGCGTGTTGAAAATGTCTATCTCTTTCTTCTAGCCCGTGTGTTCCTCCATTGATACGCTTTGTCATACCAATAATGTCTAGGCTATCGCAGTATCTATTTATGTCGTTTTCTTTCCAAAACCAACAAGCAGCTTCAATAGCTCCACGCTTAGTTCTAACATATTCAACAGCATTATCAATAGATACTCCAACGGCAGCAGCAAATGAACGATAGTTGTCTTTACCAGTCAATTGTATAAGTCCACCGCCTCTGTATTTCCAACCATCACCACTCGCCTCATCACCGTTGCCCATACGATTCGCATATACAATATTCGCTATCTTTTCTGGCTGCCTGTGATACTCACTGGCATCTCTTCCTGCTCGTATAAAATACTTAGGGAATACTCTATTCAATGCTGCGGCAGAGTAGTTTAGGTTTTCTGTAAATCTTTTGAAGTATGCAGATTCGTGCATACATTGGGCCATAAACCCAGAGACACGTTCTACAGTGTTTATATCCCACTTAGGTAGCTCAGTAGATAATGTAACGTGCCAATCTTGCCATTCCCAATTATCTACTAATAGCTCTTGAGTTGCTGAAGAACGAAAGCTAAAATTGAAAGAATTCATAGTCGTTTTGTTATTAGAGTTTTGTTATTATTATCTAAAACGATGTTCTCACCATACTTGTTAACTGTACAGCAACCGCTTAGATATTTTGTGATGTATAATACTTCGCTATAGTCTTCTAAATTAAATTTTTCATTTATTGTAACTTTATCTGAATCGCCCATCTCAACTAAATGTAGATACAGTGTGTCATGATGTGGCTTTTTAATAATAATTGTCTCACCTAACATTTCAACTTCAGAATAACTATCGGCAAAGAAGTGCTTGAAGTTTTCCATTGTTACTTGTGAGCGAGCCATTTCATATGATTCAGCATCAGTAGGAATAGTTGAGAGATTTTCCATTGTTGCTTCACGACTCTTAAAGTTTTTGTGATATCTAAATTTTAGATTATTGACGCCAGATATTTTGCGTACACCATCTAGCATTTCATTTATATTATCCGCTACGTGACGGTTTCGCTCAAACTCTACGAATACTTTATATGTTCCGTCTGGCATCTCGCCTGGGGATACATCAGCATCGAGAATAAAATCATATCCAGCTTCTAAAAAGTGTACCAAATCCTTTGCTGGATCTTTTTCTTTTAGGCTAAAATTTACTGTTACAACATCTGAGTCTGCGCCCATTTTTGAGCCGTAGTTATCTACTTCAAAGATGTCATACATCATATATTTCAAATCGTTTTTTCGTAAGCTCATGCTACTGGTGCTCCTTCTGCTGGTGGTGGTTCACCGCCCATGTCAGCGCCGCCGCCCATGTCGCCACCCATTCCAGGATCCATTCCCATGTCTCCACCCATAGCAGCCATATCAGCTCCTTGGGGAGGTGCTCCTTGTGTTGCGTCTTGTGCTGGGTCAGTAATCCAATCCCACTTGTCTTTGTATGCTCCGTAGATATCAGCAAGCAATTTCTTTGGCATCATAACAGTAACAATCCATATAGGATGTCTGTCTAGCTTGCCTTTTTTAGTGCCAGGGCGTATGTCATCTTTTTTGCGGATTTTACGTGGACGAACCATATGTGTTTTTTGATATGAGATTTTACAATCGTACTGTAGTAATCTCTTCCCGCCCATTGGATCTGGCATTTTGGCTCTGGGCCAAAAGAATTTACAAGTAACCCAATGTCTATCAATGATTGGTCCTTCAGCCAATTCGCCGTCTTCCCAGTTGTCATATACATAGATATCAAGTTCGTCTAATACTCGCTCAAAATCTTTTAGTATTTCAAAGCCTGTGTTTGTATCGTAAATTTTCTCAACATTTTTTACGATATCATAAATGTCTTGCATATGATAATCCTATTATTTATTATAGTTATTTATCAAATATAACAGCATATAAGATATAACCGCGGGTGCGATAAATATTGTTGTAGGGCGGACAGCCTTACTTTCAAGGCTGAGCCCTATTTTTCCAACATAAGGAGGACAATGGGTATGCGAAAAAGCGCTCGTAAAGCGAGATACGAAGAACAAAATAACAATAATGTTGTAGAGTTCGAGGCTTATAGAAAGAAGCGACAGGTAACAATCCTACCACGAAATAAAAATCAAGAGACATACTTACTTAAATTGTTAGACAGTTCAAAAGATATTGTCTTTGGAATAGGCCCGGCTGGAACGGGTAAAACATTAATCGCTGTAAAAGTAGCTGTGAAGTTGATAAAGGAAGGAGCAGTTGATAAAATAATTGTTACACGACCCGCAGTTAGCGTAGATGAAGATTTAGGATTTTTACCAGGAACGCTAGAGCAAAAAATGGCTCCATGGACACGTCCCATATTTGATGAGCTACGGGAATATTTTACATCAAAAGAGATCTCAATGATGATAGATGAAGGGATAATTGAGATTTGCCCGTTAGCATATATGAGAGGACGAACATTTAAGAATAGCTTTATTCTAGCAGACGAAATGCAGAATGCTACACCAAACCAAATGAAGATGCTACTTACACGGATTGGTGAAAATTCTAAGATGGTTGTTACAGGAGACTTAGCTCAAGCGGATCGCTTGTCCGACAACGGGCTGGTAACGTTCATTGATGAACTTTCCAACCGAGACTTAACCTGTATTGATTTAGTAAGATTTTATATGCGTGACATTGAACGACATCACGCAGTAAAAGAAGTGCTAAAGATATACGGAGACTTATAACCCATTACAAAGGAAAGGGAGTCGTTAAGGCTCCCTCAATGAAACTTTCTAACCGTCACACCAGCTTTTTGTAAAAACTCTATTCCGTCTTTTTTCCTATAAGGGTATTCATACCATACTTCCTTTATACCAGCTTGATATATTAACTTGGCACAATCCATACAGGGTTGATGTGTTACAAACATTGTAGCAAAATACCCAGAATCATTTCCTCTAGCAAGTTTAGCAATAGCATTACTTTCTGCGTGTAATACTTCTTCCTTTGTAACTAGCTCACCAGTATGTGTATCTATATGCTCACAGTTATTATCCCAACCATATGGAGTTCCATTATACCCTAATGAAATAATTCTATCATCTTTTACAATAATAGCTCCTACTTGTAACCGTTTGGCAGTTGATAATTCTGAAATTCTTAGTGCTATATCCATATACGCACTGATAAATTTATCTTTCATATTCTATTCACAATGTTACTATTATCTGGATTGTCTGTAACTTTGAACATGGGCATCAATTCCGCAATTACTTGCCCACAGGCAATAGCAATATCCATATGTTCTTTTTGCGTACCATTAGCACTACGGAGTTCTATGTAGTGTATCCAACTTCGTAGCGTCCCGTTCATATATAAACGTGTCTTAGTAAGTCCTTCTGGCAATACAACTCGTGCTTGCTCTTTAGCTATGCCATTCTCAATAGCCCATTCGTATGCTCTACGGGCAGTGTCAATAACATTGCGCTGATGCTCAATCCACCAAGCATCAAGTTCATCATCGTCTGTCGCAACAGAGTTTTGTCTATTTTTAGTATCCTGTAGTCTAGTTTCTCTAATAGTAAACTGATCCGTTTCAGCATCACCTAATAGCCTTGGCTCAGCATATCGTTGTGAAAACTCTTGAAAAGAGAACGAACGATGCCTTACAATTTGATGTGCGATATCTCTAGTAGTTTCAATCTCAATACAAGCGGATACCATTTCAAATGGGCTCCAGTGTTGATGCTTCATCAAATATTTTAGCAGCTTCTCAGAAGTTTCTGTATTCATTTGATTTGCCGGGTTGCTTACTCTAGCAGTAAAAGCAATCAAATCTTGTGCTGTCTTTAAATCTTGCTCACTCATCTCAACAGTTGGCTGAGTATAACTAATAAGTTTTACTTTCATTAATCTCCTTTACCTGGGGCTTCGCTAAAGTATTCTATTTTATTTTCTACGCCATCCCATTCTTTAGCATCTGATGGAACATCGTCTTTTCGTCTCTTTGTGATATTGGGCCACACCTCAGCATATTTTGCGTTAAAGTCAATCCAATATTGTCTATCGTTTTGATCTACTTTTTTCTCAGGTAGTATAGCTTTTGCTGGACATTCAGGCTGGCACACGCCACAGTCAATACATTCAGCAGGACTGATGACTAGCATATTTTCGCCTTCGTAAAAGCAATCCACAGGACATACTTCTACACAATCCATATATTTACATTTTATACAATTATCATCTACTATATAAGTCATCTTCCCTTTCTACTATTTCACATGGATATTCTAAACAAAGTCTAGTAAATTTTTTATCAGGCTTCCCACGAAGCAGTATTACCCACCAGGCACCGTGATCATTACGATTAGATATATACCAACCATTTTTGATAGGGTTACCAAATATAGTTGTTAGAGATTCAATTATTTGTAAGTAGTTAGTTTTGCCCACAGGCATTCTCACTACATATGAATCGGGTGGATCATTTAGTTTATATATGGGTCTCATAAACGTGCCAGTTTAATCATTACTGCTGCTAAATTAATCTCAGGATCAACAACAAGTGTGTGATCCACTAGTCCTTGTTTGATAATAATGATAGCAGAGTCCTGTTTCTCGTCATCACCAAACAGTTCAATGTTATCGTATAGCCATCTAAACATACCTTCAATTTCCTCAGGGCGGATTGTTTTACATACAAGTTTTCTTGCTTTGGAAATCTCGCCAGCTTTGAATAGCTCAACCATCTCGTAGCGCCATTCAGAATCGCCCGTGTCAGCTTCTTGTGGAGATAGCAGACTGTTTTCTACTACATTTTGTTGGACGACATTGATACATTTTCTCAAGTCAGGATAAGTGACAGATACAAAATTATCTAGTGTATCAATATCAAAGTTTATATTCTCTTCTAGAAGTATTTGTGCTACCCTAGCAGTAAATTCAGTTTTGTCAATTTTTTCCATATGGAATGATTGACAGCGACTATGGATGGGTGGCAAAATTTTGTTTGGAAAATTACAAGTTAGTATAAATCTTGCTGTCTCATGGAACTCTTCCATAATACCACGCAAACTAGCTTGAGCATCTTGTGTCAAATAATCAGCCTCATCAAGCAATACTACTTTGAATGGACCAAATGGAATCATAGAGATAAAGTTTGTAATTCTATCTCGCATTGCGTCAATACCACGTTCTCGACTAGCATTGATTTCCATAATGTCTAATGGATCAATCTCAAGTTCATTGAGCAATACTTTAGCTAGTGTTGTTTTACCAATGCCAGCATGTCCGCTAAGAATAAGATGCGGAATGCTGCGGTCCTTTATCCATTGATTGACAGTGTTGCGTTGAGCTTCGTCTCGGAACACATACTCCGAGACAGTTTTAGGACGGTAGGCTTCAACCCACAGTTGTTTCATTTTATGTTTAGATTAGAGGTTATAAACTATTTATTCTTCGCCACGCATACCAGTGAAAGAAAGGATCAACTGGAATAGATTTATAAAGTTTAGATAAAGTGATAGAGCAAAACGAACGCCCCATCGAGGATCGCCAGTTTCGGCATACATAGTTTTAGCCATTTGTGTATCCCACATAGTCAGTCCTAAAAAGACTCCAATGCCAATTATACTAATAGCTAATGCAAATGCCGTGCTTTGTAGAAAAATATTTACAATAAACGCAATAATAATTCCAATTAGTCCAATCATTAGGAATGAACCCATACCAGATAAATCACGCTTTGTAATATATCCATAGGCGCTAGCAGCACCAAATGTCAGTGAGGTTACTAAAAATGCTTCAACAATGCTATTAGCAGAGAAGATAGCAAAAACACTACTCAACCCAACGCCCATTACAGCCACAAAGGCATAGTAGAAAGCAGTTACTGCTTTCAAATCCCAATCATCGCCTTTGTAACTGTAATAGAAAATCATACCTAGAGGTGCCAACATAGTCACCCATAACATTGGTCCAGTCATCAGTATGGACATCAATCCAGAACTCCATACAAACATTGCGGTAACAAAGCTCACAGCTAAGCCACCTGCAGTGTGATTGTACATACTGAGCATAAATTGTCTAAACCCTTCTTGCTCTTGAGGGCTGAAATCGAATTCCATCTGTTGAACTTGCATTGTTATGTCCTAAAAACTCTGAGTACGAAAGCAGTACATGAACCATTGTCTGAAGCATTATCCGAAGAATTATCAACAATAGTACAGTTGTTATTTGTGTTAGTGTTAGTGTTAGTTGGACTATTCACAATAGAAATAGACACATTATCAGTCAAAGTTAAATTATCGACAAATCCTTTTTCAGGATCATCGAACAAATAATTTTGATTGATGTTATTTACATTAATTGTAATGTCTTGTGGTTGTGCTTCTTTCTCTGTGACACTTCGTCCGCTTTCGGGAAGTTCTGCACTACAAGCAAAGACAAGCAGAGCTAAACATAACCCGATAAAATATTTCACTTTGTTCTCCTTAATATTTATCTACAAATCTCCATCTTGGCGGTTTTCGCTGTAATAAACATCAAATTCGCCTCCTGGGTACCTACTTTTTAATTTATTGACATTCTCGTCAATTATGGCGTTTGGATCAATACCAAGAGCGCGAGCCCCATTAATCCAATACCAAATAACGTCGCCAAGTTCTCGTTTGATGTGATATCGCGTATCTTTATCCAATGGCTTGCCTTGGAAGATACATTTCTTAACAATCTCAGCAAACTCGCCTCCTTCCGAAGCCAATCCAATAGCACTTGTTAATAACAAAGCCATATTGACATTTGTTTCGCTTTCTAAATCGTTCATCCTTTTACAAAGCGAGTCAGTGTCATTGCTGGCATCTGATGTTACTTCTTTTACAAAGTCTCTGTATTTATTAAGGTTAACGTCCATTAGTCTCCTACAATAACATCCATTGGAGGATTGTGATCCCAAGCAAGCACACAATCATTATCAATCATACGAGCAATAGTTTTCTCTTCGTCACCTAGAACAAAGCCTCTAGTCCAACGTCCATGCTCAACAAGAACCCAGTCGCCTACTTGATAATCATCTTCATTCTTTGGACCTTTAGCATGAACCTGTCCCCAGCGAGGATGAACACCTCGTGTTTTCAGATCATCACTTGTAATAATAATACCAGCAGGACTAATTTGTTCACCAAAATTCATATTTTTTACAAAGACTTTATCCCCATATGGGCGAAAGTCTTTGTTAACTTCATTATACATCGTTTCCTTTATCGAAAGTATTGTTATCGTGTGCAGTGCTGTAGATATTGAACTCAACTAATTTTAAGCCTAATATCCACCAACTCCAATATAAGCCTTTGTGATCACCTTTAAATTTAAAACTTAGACTCCATTCATAGAAAACAAACCAAGATAGGTTAGCCATCCATTTGAATGCCTCAAGTTCTAAAACTATGTTGTTAGTGATCTTCTTAGCAATCATCATTTATTTTATTTTTCCTTTGGAACAAAGTTCCCTTCACCATCCTCAACCCAGTCATCACCTGAAGGAGTTGGAGCTTCTACTACAAGGGGATCTTCTTTTTTAGTAGCAGATTTTCGTTTAGTAGTTGTTTTGATTTCCTCTTCTACATCAACAATATTTGGCTGCCTTCGAACTGCTACCTCATCAGGCAGTCCTTCTTGTTGTTGGTAATACTCTTTGAGCACTTCTTCTCTTTTACGAACAATTTTTCCACCTGGTCCTAGTTCGTCTCCTCGAGCATTTACTTTGATATTTCCTACTGCTGGAGTTAGCTCGTTCTTTTGACGAAGCATATCCATATCAATTTGTTTTCCTTGTAGAGTTGTGTGTAAAACTCTACCAGTTTGTTTCATTGGCATTCTATTCTCCTTATCTTAAAAACTCACGCCAATCCAAATCATACTTCATTGGATTTATTCGATTTATTCCTATTAAGTATAGCACATAACTTGCTACACTCGATCCTCTACCCACGCCCCATACTATATTATTTTCTCTCATTACATCTACAAGATAAACCATATAGCGCAGCATATCAAGTAAGCCTCGAGCTTCAAACTCAGCTAGTTCCATAGAAGCACGGGAGTAGCCTTCTTTATTATGTCCATTATCGTATTCAAGAATATATTTTCTAATATCCATCTCTTTGTACTTCTCAGGCATCAGCCAGTTTCTTTTCATATACCAATCGAACTGTGCTTCAGGCATATCCAAATCCTCATAAAGTTTTGGCATATCAATCCCTAATTCCTCAGCGTAATGAACAAATTTATTTATATCCTCGTCAGCTTCAAACTCTACATTATGAACTATGTCTAGCTTATCAGCGTAGATAGTCTCACGGATAGATTTATAGTTGAAGCGGGGATTTCCCAAGTCGTCAATTATAGGTTGCATATACTTCTTATTTTAGCTGATTCTAATAAGTTTGTCAAGCTCTGCTTGCTCTTCTGTTTGTTCTGTTTGCCTTTTATGGAATCTGCGAAGTTGTTCCTCTTGCAGATCCTCAATAATCATTATCATCTGATTCTGTACATGAGGATTAGCTGTCCCATAGTATTTTTTAGTCAAATCCATGAGACGAGCTGATAGTGCCTCATCTGATAGCTCTTCCAAGCCTGATACAAGTGGATGGCTCATGCTGGAGCAAACTCGCCTAAGAAATGTCCATATACAGTGTCCCCTCCATCAGTAGTCCAAAAATCAAATATTTTGGCCCATTTTTCAGATCCAACAGTGAATGGATTTTCAAAGCCTGGGGCTGCAAGGATATCATTGCCCATTGTGCTTGCCCAAGTAATATTATAATCATTCTTGCCATCAGATATAACTGCTATTCTAACTTTGCCTAATACTCCTGCGTCGGGCCAAGAGCTCAGAGTTAAACTAACATCGCTAGTCACTGTTATCTCTTGATAGCCGCCATATGTCCAATGTATAGTTAATGATACACCAGTTGCTTGTAAGACTACTTTCTCAGTAGTTTGAATAAAGGTAGCTCTTTGTATCTCATTATTGTTAAAATCGTTGTCTTGGTTTTTCTTAGCAGTAATTTCCTCAAGCTCAGATACTTCGGCTTTTGCGGTTGCTAAACTATTTTTAATAATACTGAAGTTATCTCTGAATCCCTGGCTATCATTATCTTGTCCAGCGACTGGAAATTTTTCATCAATATCAATTGAAACTATATCTGACATTCATTTCTCCGTTTTATATATTTATCAGTGTCATACGTTGTAACTATAATTATGAAATACTAGATATTGCTCATCGGATGATCCTTCAGTGCTATCTATTATAAGTCTATCTATATCAAAATCAAAATCTTTAAATGTAACATTGTGCCGCTTCAAAGTAGTATATATTTCTTTACTTGTGCCTGGCTTACAAAAACATAAAGGAATAGCCTTTACATACCCAAGAGACTCAATAGAATTTATTTGAGAAGTTCTCATCCATAATGGCAAGTATTCAATTTCAGTTTCCCCTATATTCCTAATATTATCTCTAGAGTGATGAATATTAGAAATATATTTGTGTCTCTTTCCAAAGCCATCAATAGTCATACCATCATAGTCTGCTTTGATAGTGTTCTCAGGATCGGGGCGGAAGCGCCAAGGTTCATTTGGATTCTGGATAAAGCTCTCACTTTTATAATCCACGCCGTAAAGGTTCTCATAATCTACGATTAGTTGTCTCCCAAACCGATCCTCAACAATTAGGTAAGGATCAAACTTGTGTTGGATGTCTCCGTGACGTGCGCCAATCTCTAATCCATAAGGATCAGGACGTTCTACGCTATCTCGATCCAAATCATACATTGTTTGATCTACTTTTATATTTTCTTTTTTACGAGCATCAAAAGATTTTCTTGTAGAACCATTTCCATTTTCTGCTGGATCAATAACATCTATATAGACAACTTCGTATACAATTTTCCTTGTTCCTGTTAATCTAGCTACAGCAGTTTTAATATCTCCCATTCTATATCGTTTGCGTTTGTTATTTTTAGCAATAGCCGATACATAATAGCTTGCTTCCTTTGTCTCAATTCCAGCATATAATAACATTCGCATATTTTTTTGTATGCCATAATTTGGATCAGAAGGACGATATATAAACTCGCTATGGAAATAATCGTGATTATTTATTAGTTCTTTAAATGCTTGTCGTTGTGTATCTTTTAATAGCGGTTGTAGATATAAACTGCTATACAGTTTGTTATTTGGATCTGTAATCCTCAATATAAATTCTCTATCAACTGCACTATAACCTGCTCTATCTCTTGCTCTTACTGTAAAGCGGTACTCTCTGTCAATTGTAGTTATGTTTTTGTCATAAGTAGTACGATTGCTATCAAATACAGTAATGCCAAACTTATTGCTAGCTCCAAAACTTTTTATCTTTCCAATAATGTCGCCTTCGATACTTAATGATAATCCAGGCGGTAAGGCACCTGCTACAATATTGTAGCGAACAGGTGTATTAGGCATAGTAGTTACAGCATCTACTCTCAGATTGGAATTGAAGTTTGGGCTTATGGTACCTAGTTCTGGAGGAGTGATCCATTGGATAAAGCTGTCTATCTCACCTAATAGCTTTATAGTAAATGTTTTATCTTTGTGAGTCTTCTCAGGATCATTTGGGACTCTGCGTAAGGCTCGTATAGTAAATGTATATTCTCTTGTTACAGCAGTTTGATATGGAACTCTTCCTGCTAGTTCACCAGAATAATAATCTAACTTTAGTCCAGGCGGTAACACACTGTCTGTTCCGTCAGGATTATATTTCTGTAATTCATATGTAATGATACCAACTAGTGTATTCAAATCAATAACATCTAAAAATATTGTCATGTAGTTATTAGCTCTCTTGTAGCCTAAGTCCGCAGGAGTTAGCCATACTGGAGTTCTAATATAGCTATTGTCAGCAGTAAATACACCATTGCTGACTCGCATAATAGTATTATCAGCTCTGAGGAAATCATCACCTACAAGATATATTTGAAACTTTCGTTTAGATATACTGTCACCATCTGAGATAGTTACAATAAACTCATAAAAACGATTTAGTTTATTTGGCAATTTACTTTTAAATACCTCATCCCACTCAGTAGTATCAAACTCAAAGTGATCGTAACCAATATCATTTATAATACCAAAGTCGTATGGGTATGTAGAAAAGTTATTTGAATCAAAATTACCACTACCTGCTACTGCTTCTATTTCTAAAATAGGTTCTGTAATACCTTGTAGTCGTCCTTCTGGAGTTAGTGTAATACCTGGGGGCAACTCTCCCTCACCAGATTGTATATAATACTCTAAATTGTCACCTGCTACAGTGTCAGGATCATAAGCAATAAGTTGGAAATCTATTATAGCACTATCGAGTATAAAATAGACATCATTTGGACCAACTGGTAAAATTCCGTCAGGAGTAACCCAGACTGGATTATCAGGTCCTTGTACCATAACAGAGTAAGTTCTATCGTCGAAATATCCATATTGTTCTGCTCTAACTACAAATGAGTAAGGAGTGTCTCTAGGAACTTCAAATGGAGTTCCAACCAAGTAATGTCCTTCTAATCTCATTCCTCTAGGAATACTGCCACTAATAATAGATACATTTACATTATTGTCAGCAACAGGAATAAGATTATTTTTTAGAGGTAACTCTATAGTTTTAGATTTACGTTCTTCAATAACATCTAAAGTTTTGCCTGATGGTGTTAACCAAAAATCCATTATACCAAATTCCTAATAGGACCACCATCTATTAGTAACGGTTGTGGTACAGCAAATGATCCGTGATCGATATCAGTAGTGCGTAAAAAGAACTCGAGCAATGAATCTGTATTATCATTCATATGTCCAAAATCATAGCTAGTCATAGCACTCTCTAAGTCTCGAATATCTATACCCCAAACTGTTCCTTCATGGTTACCATTGAACGTTCTAGCAGAGACTACATTCATATCATATATAGAGTGTTGATTGCCTAATAAGTCACCGCCTAGTTTTGGCTGTTTATCTAGTTCTATTAGTCCTTCGCCATCAACATTTATTTTTAGCTTTGCTGGAAACCCTGCAATCATCTCTACAGTAGTTTCAATGTTTTGCCCATTTTGTATAGGAAGCAATGGCTTGCCTCCTCCTAACATTATGCTACCATTGTCAGTTACAATAAGAAGTTCTTCCATTCCTGGATCACCTGTTAGTGTAACAGAGTTGCCATTCTCAGTAAGTTGTATTCCATAGCCATCTATTAGAGTTTTGAATTCAAATATATTGCCTACTTTTCCTTTTAGTAAAGGAATCCCAGTACCAATATTTTCAGCCTCAGTTGTAATAGCATTTTCTACAAGTACAGACATCTCACCAAAATTTTCATTAACTTTGATAAATGCTTCCCTTAAGTCGTCACCCGTCCCATCGTTAGCTAGGTAGCCAACATTAATGGTTTGTATCGCCATTATAATACTCCTACTGCGATTTCAATAATTTTTACATCAGCGTTATCACTAGACTCAATTGCCTTCCCAATAACAGCTCCGCCAATCCAATGTGTTGTAACTGTTGCCACACCTTCAATATGGCTTGTTACTAACAAGTCACCCTTATTTACCTTACCTACTACTAAACACGGAACCCGTCCTTTTAGTGCTATAGGTGTTCCTGCTTCTAGTCCTGAGTTCATTAGATAAGCAGGAGCAGTTGATACAACACCTACAACTTTTGTAGTAGCAGGCCCAACGGCAGCAGTTACTTCTTTATCCCCACCTAACATCATTACAGTTCCTGGTGGATATTCTTTATCTGCTACATAATTCTCAGCTAAGTCAGCATAGTATGCTTTAGAAGCAGTTCCGTTGAATAGTGTTGCATATACTGTATTCCATTTAAAGCTAGAAGATCCTAGGCTATATGTATTGTCTGTCCCTGGAGTAATAGTATTAGCAGTCATATTCAATGTCGTGCTACCAAATGCTAATACAGTTGAAGTTGATGTTCCTTGTAGATAACCACCTGTAAAGTTGTATCTTGAAGTAGCAGCATTATTTGTAATGTCACCACTAAAATTTCCTGTCATAGCATATACATCTTGCCAGCGTAAAGAAGCTGATCCTAAATCATAACTATTATCAGTTTTTGGATTTACAGTAGTATTGACTCTAGAATTAAATGATACAGCATCTACACCAGCATTGTCTCCTAGTGTAGTTGATCCTTTTACTGTCAAGGTACTGTTTAGTGTTGTGGCACTAGATACGGCTAAAGTTGAGCTCAGTGTAGTAGCTCCTGTAACTCCTAATGTTCCACCTACAGTTGCGTTAGAGCCAACTGACAACGTACTCCCTACAGATGTTGCTGCCGCTGTAGATATGCCATTGACACTCAGTGTTGTGCCATTGAATGTCATATCTGGATCATCAACAAGTTCACCATTAGTCCCAACATATACAACTCTTGTTGCAGTTAGATCCTCAACATTTAGACTGGCTAAAGTTGTTTG
>Ga0255759_10000168_pt1 | contig 60037 bp, 84 predicted proteins | sample 101ome_20_FD_179959 | JGI IMG/M metagenome (GOLD analysis project Ga0255759, IMG submission 179959) | Coastal salt marsh microbial communities from the Groves Creek Marsh, Skidaway Island, Georgia - 101404AT metaG (version 2) | ecosystem: Environmental > Aquatic > Marine > Intertidal zone >... | reverse complement strand
AAAACAAAATCAATTGAAGACATCTTCGAGGAGATGACTGAGACTTATATCAAGGGTGACTACCTGGAGGGCATGACACAATGGGGAGATGACGCCCTGATGTCACCTAAAACATTTGGCAAGAGATTCCATGATGTGTGCCTTGGATACGGGTACAGGGAGGCCGAGATCATACCAGCCAAGGAAGAGATCGAAGACTGGTGCCGTGAGCACCTATTACATTTGGAGAGTAAGTTCAGATGATATTAGAAACTATATTTGGAATATTTCTTACAGTGGCAGGTGGTGGAGACCAGACAAGTCCAGATCCTGCTTCAGTGATCTACAAGGGCATCATTACCGCTGGCAAGATAGAGCAGAAGACAAAAAACGAGGAGTGGGGACCTTCTTTCTATGAGGAGATTCACACATTAACAAAAGATTCAATCTACAAATTGGGAGGACTGAAATGACAGAAACTCATAAACATCATTTCCAGGTTGCCGACATAGGTGACTGGGATCTAGACATGGACAGGAGCATCGTACCCAGCATCCATTCTAGCCTCAAGGCATCGGGCATAACGGCAGTGGTGGACCAGGACGAGATGAACTCCGCTGGCTTCACGGTATGGACATATAGTCCGAGAGACGTGGTAGCCAAGGCCTTGGAGGATGATGGCATCAAACTAGACGACTAACCAAAATTTCCAAACTGTTCTTATTTCGGACGGACTATTTTTGATTTCACAGGAGCCTTGCCTTTCAACTTGCCCTTGAAACTTGGTCCTTTTTGGCTGGTTCTCTTGATCTGAGCACCCTTCAACCTCAACGAACCCGCACCTGATCTCTTGGTCTGGGCCAGTTTCTTGCCTGCTATCGCGGCCTTCTGTTTTCTTTTCCTTTTGATCTTACTACCCTTGACCGGATCCAATTTCTGGAAACAGGTGCTGGGTTTGGCTACGATACGACCTTTCCTAGGTCCGGAACTACATCTGAACCCTTTCTGAGGAGCACCGCCCTTCTTTCGTCTGAAGATTTGGCTGACGCCTTCCGCAATGGCGGAATGGTCTGGGTGTGATTCAATTTCACCATTCACCATTTCTGGCACGATATTTTGTGATACTATATCTTGTGTCTGGCCTCCTTTGATGGCACTAGATGTTGTGCCACAAGATGTAGTATCTTTAGATTCTTTTGGTGCTATTACCAATTCTGCTATCTTCATACTGATATTTATTGTACCTTACACCTTACAACTAACCTTACAGCAACTGATGTTAAACCTTATACGCCTACACTTAAGACCTAAACGCACTACAGATCGCCTGCGTTGTCTTGCACTAGATCAACTCGACCCCAATAGATGTGTTAAATACAAGCACAATGAGGATCTACGAAATTTACAACACAGACGAAAACATAGGACCTGCACCAAAGGGCGTGTGTTCCAAGCCCATGTCCAGCCTGCCCGCATCATGGGTCAGCAGTTGCAAGTCACAGGGCAAAATGAAACGCACCGGCAACCGCAAAGAGAAGGTGGGCGGCAAGACCATGAAGGTGTCGGGAAAACGTATCAAGGGCAAGAAGTACGGCGGACCTCTTCCAGACTACTCAAAATAATCTAAAAAAATCAAAGGCCTAATAGCGAGCCAATAGCGAGCCATTAGCGAATCTGTAAATAAACTTTGTCGGCCCACTGTTGATTCTGTTCTGCGGTCATGTGATTTATCGTGCCACGGCCCCAACTGTCTTTACCACCACTGAATGCAAAAATGCTCTCGTCTATGAACGTGCCAGTGGTTAGTTTGATTCCTGCGTCCTTGCCCGCTGTCTCGAATGGCCTGAAACTCCACATCTGTATAACCTCGCCCCGGACCTTGGATAGAACATGCTCGTCATAATGCCGTATTGAGTACTCGTAACTCATCTCATCCTTGTCATAACTGTGTAGGTACTTCCAGTAGTCGTCCAGTGCCTCGTACACCTTTGGGTCCACACCCTCCATGGGTTGGGTGTTGGCGCTCAGTATCAAACTGGGATGGTAAAGCCTGTAGGGTTCGGTCCAACAGAACACGCTGACGTCCGGCACGCGATCCATCTTGATGAGATGATTGAAGTGCATGAAGGTGGACCATATGCTACGACCCGGTTGACCAAACCAGCGTGGCCTCGCACAACCCAACTTCTCCTGCAGGATGTTGCACCAGCTCTCGGGCTGGTTCCTGGCGCAGAAACTGTCTCCAAAGAATCCTATGGTCTTCATACACTGGTAATTACCTGTGGTTGTCTTAGGTGGCAATAAAATCTTGCTTGTAGCACCAACTTGTGTTATATTAAATACCAGCATGAAAATTTCCACACGCAACGAATACGACAGATTGAAGTCTGTGATACTGGGCAGGCCACATGGAGCCAACTGGCCCACAGGAGACATCTTCTTTGACCGCCTGGCAGACTTGAACACGCACCCAGGCAAAATTTCCAAGGGACCGATATCGGGATCGGTCATTAAGGAGGCCAACGACGACCTACTGCGAATGAAGGATCTCCTGGAAGACAATGACGTAAAAGTTTTCCGTCCAGAAATCCTCGACTACAAAAGGACAGTGACTCACTACGAACATATGACCTCAGGTATGCACTCCTACTCTCCGAGGGATCTCATACTCACTGTGGGCAACATGGCCATAGAATGTCCAACACCTTTCGTGAGTAGGTATAGGGAGTTTGATGCCTATGATGTGATAAAGCAGGAGGCCATGCGGGACGGATGCAGATGGATCGCGGCACCACGAGCAAGGATGGAACCGGCGGAGTGCGTGATGGGCCTGAACAAGATAAAACTAACAGAGAGATATCCTATCTTTGACGCCGCCAATGTTTTGAAATTCAATGACAAACTGCTGTACATGAAGACCAGCACGTCAAATTACATAGGAGCCAAGTGGTTACAAAAAGTAGTTGGCAACGAGTTCGAAGTAATAGTGTGGGACAAGGTTTACACACATTCACACATCGATTCAACGCTGACGTCACTGAAAAAAGATTTAGTCATGATAAATGCAAGTAGGGTACAAAACACAAACCAACTGCCAGACTTCCTTAAATCATACAGGAAGATATGGTTGCATGACATGGCCGACGGTTCATTTTCACAATTTCCTTACGCATCAAAATGGATCGGCATGAACATACTCAGCATAGACGAGGAGACCGTGATGATAGATCCCGTGCAGAAAGATTTGGTCAAACAACTGAGGGCGGAGGGATTCAACTGTATAGAAGTTCCGCTCACACAATCAAGGACACTGGGCGGTGGACCCCACTGCGTGACCTGTGACCTAGAAAGGGCATAATGGGAATACTGGACGACTTCTTTGGACACAAAGTAATTTATGGCACAAAGATAGCCTTTGTTGGTTTAGGCAAGTTAGGCATGCCGTGTGCAGAAGCAATAGCACAAAAAGGATTTGATGTGACCGGCTATGACACCGAACCCAAGTCGGGCAAACTGATAAAGGTCAAGAATGACCTCAAGGAGGCTGTGCATGACAGAGACATCATTTTCATTGCGGTGCCAACTCCACACGAGGAAGGGTATGATGGCAGAGAACCGACCAGCCATAAAGAAGTAAAGGACTTCAATTATGATGCCGTCAAGAAAACTCTCGGCAGGATCAATGACGTCTGCCACAAAGATCAAATAGTCGTGTTGGTATCCACGGTGTTGCCTGGCACAATCCGTAGCCAGTTGTCACCACTGTGCAAAAACGTGGGTTTGGTTTACAACCCTTACCTTATAGCGATGGGCACTGTTGCGAGTGATATGGTCAATCCAGAAATGATAATGATAGGCACAGAGATGGGAGATAAAGGTCCCTTGTGCAGATACAGGACAGAAATACTGAAAAACTTCTACAACATGGTCTGTGAAAACTATCCTAGGATAGAGACAGGCACCTGGGAAGAAGTTGAAAGTATGAAAATATTCTACAACACTTTCATCAGCAACAAACTTGCTTTGGTCAACATGATACAGGACGTGGCAGAAAAACTAGGCAATGTGAATGTTGACGTGGTGACAGATGCACTTTCTAAAAGTTCTAAACGTATAACCAGTGATGCGTACATGAAACCAGGGATGGGTGACGGTGGCTCCTGCCATCCCAGGGATAACATTGCTCTAAGATGGCTGGCAAAGAAATTGGACCTCCAATATGATCTGTTTGGAAGCATAATGACAGCCAGAGAAAAGCAGGCCGAACACATGGCTCTGGCCATATTGAAACATGGAAAAAACATATGGTTCAGCTCAGATTCATACAAGCCGGACACGGACATGACCGATGGTTCGTATAGCCTGCTGGTGCAGTTTTACGTGCAAAAGCACGGTGGACAGATAGTAGAAGGATTTGACAACCCTGTGGAGGTGATTGTAAGGGTGCATGAAAGTGATAATTTCACCTGTGACGCAAAAACCATCGTGTTTGATCCATGGAGATCATATCCCAAAGCGGATAATGTGGTGTATTATGGTAAATACAGCAAGTAAAACGGAGTTTTAAAAATATGCCAAATTCAGATAACCTATTCGGTACATATAACAAAAATACCAAAATAATCAGTCAACCTAGTCATGATTGGGCGACAAAACAATCTTTCGCAGACACAGATGCGGCGAAGACATTCTTTTTTACAGACGAGGCATTGGCAGTGATAGACGAATGTTGCACTAATGTGCAATGGGCTCTGGTCGCTGACGACAACGGAGACAACACTCAGTTGAAATATACCTTCGATTTTGGAACTAAAGGTGCTGGGACGGCTCCAGGCGATGATTGGGCCGAACAATACAACACCAGGAAAACTGCATTGATTAATTCCAATGGTTGGATTAAGCCCGGTGTTGAAAGTATCTTCACAGACGATTCAAATCATCTGTTCTAATTTCTACTTTTTTTACCAAAGTATTTAACGGCCACAAAAAAAGGGCGATAGTCGCCTACCACCCCTTTTATACTCTAAATTTACGCTACTGATAGATTCACAGCACTAGGTCCTTTAGGACCATCCTGTGTTTCAAACGTAATAGTGTCACCTTCATTCAACGAGTTCAGGCCTGAGGCCTCCACTGCTGAGATGTGTACGAAGACATCCTTGTCTTCGCAGGCGATGAATCCAAAACCCTTTGAGGCGTTGAACCATTTCACTGTTCCTTGATTGCTCATGTTTGTTCTTTCGTTATTGTTAATTTTATGAGGTAGTCTGTATCTAAAATAGGGCGGGAGGTTTGTTATGTCTTCTGCGTCTTGTCTTGTTACTCTTGTCTCATCTTTACTTATGTCTTTAAAGAGAGGGCGATATTGCTATCGCCCACTCCAACAACTTAACTATTGGGAATTAAGCAGAGTAGTTGATTACTTTTCTGCCTGATTTCTTTAATAAAGAAATGATGTTTGACTTCATAGTCAATGCAGAGTTCTTAGGTGCAACACCTAAAACTTCTACTGTAAAATCAATACCTTTAGATAACAACTTGTTAGTCGCTGTCTTTCTTGCAGTGTTTTTTACTGCTAGGTTTTTGAACTTGATTTTACCACCGTGTACTTCACCATTCACTTTGTATGAAGAAGCCGGCTCGGCGAATACACCAATCTGCTTCGCTCTTGATCTGAAGTTTCTTGTGTATACAACGTATTGAGTTGAGTTTGCCATGGTTTTATTTTCCTTCTTAGTAGTTGGAAAAAGTGTATTAAACATACCTTTTAGCATATTGTTCCTCTTTCCTTGTTTGTTAATTTACGATGCGCCGGAGTTTCAATCTCTGTTATCCTACGAATCATGCTACAATTATATACTAAGAAGTGTATAAAGTCAACCGGCTAGGAAAGCCAGTGTTCTTGCGACTAATTGTCTTTGACCTTGGGCACCGCGAACAGGTCTATGCCTTCATTTGTTAATTCAGTGACTTCCTTCTTTGTGGGTTTGCCATAGAACTCCAGATTCCTTTCACCATTGTGTGCCTTTCTGGCCTCCCGAGCAAACTTTTTACCAACGTTCTCGAAATTTTTCTCCACATGATTCTGTATCTGCTTCAGCAGTGTCCGGGCCTGTCCTCCCATAACCATCTGATCTCCTGTGAGCTCTTCCATTTTGGCCTTGCCTCGTTTTCTCGCCGTGGACTTTTTACCAACCGCGGGTGCCATTATGTCTTTACGCACTCGGGTGCTGTCGCACATGGGACATAACAACTGTCCCTTTGCCAACTGGTTTTCGTAGTCTTCGTTGCTTGGGAACCAGCCTTCGAACTTGGCGGAACATTCACACTTGAGGGCGAACTTGATCATATTTGTATTTACATTATACAGGTTGACGATAATTGTGTCTACTATATAATAACAACATGGCTATACACAACACATCTGGATACACACCAGGAAGACCCAAAAAGACTTCACAAGGCAAGAACAAGAGTCGAATAAAAATGAGCTCTATGAACAAGCACAAGAAGAGATCTTACAAGTCTTATAGGGGACAAGGCAAATAAATTTAATATTTTTCGCCATGTTAAATAATTCCATGGGAATGAATAGAGACACATATTGTTCGCTGGCTACAGCAGGGTTTGACTACCGACAAGGGCACGTGTGTTGTCACATAAAATCTCAAAACAAATTTGACAGCCATCATGCACTGAACAACGACAAGGAGTTAAAGACTCTCAGGGAAGATCTCGCGAATGGTATCAAAAATCCACTCTGCGATTTCTGTTGGACCTGTGAAAAAAACGGTGTTGTGTCTAAAAGACAGCAATTTTCAAAACACAAAACAGAAAGTGAGACAGAGGAGGAGAACCAAAGTAAACAATTGAAGCACCTCGTGATAGATTCCGGCAACGTATGCAACCTTGCCTGCAGAACCTGTCAGCCAGAAATCAGTTCTGGCTTGTGGATCGAGTTTCAAGCCAAACTTGGTGACAAGATGCTAGACAAAAAACCATACAAAAGGACTCCGGTAGAATCGATACTGGCTAACGACCTGACGCACCTAGAAACAATAGAGGTGCTGGGAGGCGAGCCCTTCAAAAACTTTGACCACTTGAATGTACTCGAACATCTAGTAGAGAAAGGCATGTCTAAAAAAATAAGCCTGGCCTACGTCACCAACGGGACCGTGCCTGTGCCGGACAAGCTCAAAGAAATCTCCACGCATTTCAACAAGATAGATTTGTGTCTAAGCATTGACGCAACTGGTGACCTTTTTGAATATATTAGGTCAAACGGCAGGTGGCACGACGTCGAAGAAAATTTGAAAGAAATGAAGGCACTCCAGAAAGAATCATGCTTCACTTTAATGATTGCACCCTCTATCAGTTGCCTAAACGTACTGCACCTACCCAAGCTCACAGAATGGTTGATGCAGAACAAGTTGGTATGGATGCTGAATTTTGTGGACACCCCACAGCATTACTCTTTCTCGATTTTTAATGCAGGACAGAAGGAATTCATAAAAGAAAAGTTGAGTAATCTCAAAATTGGCAAGGACACCGTGTGTAAGAAATTAGACGACTCTACCTTTGATAAAGGTGCAAGGGATAGATTCTACAAAGAGTTGGATTTTACAAAATCATTCAAAAAACTAGATCATGAAGTGTATCTTCAGGAACTATTACATCTATTAAAAAACAAAGGAGGATAAATGGAAGACCTACAACAAAAAATAAGAATGCTAGAAGGAGAAGTAGGCAATCTCCAGGTACAGGTAAGCGAGTACCAACAGATCGTCAAGGAACTTTCAGACAAGTTAAAGTTGTATGACCAAGTTCATGGTGCTGTTTTCATGCCTAGCACTAAGAAATAACATTAGTGAGTCCAAAGTATACCGCGTCTTTCTTCTTGCGGAACTTGATCTGTTCGTAGTCGACTATGAACACGTTGAACTTGCCCCCATACTTCTTATAGATGGCCTCCTCGTCGAGTGGCCTGATAGTGATCCGACTTTGGTCTGGCAATTTGACCTGGTACCCCCAAAACATGGGCCACCAGTGCAATGGATTGAGACTGTTATAAAGTTCTTTCATAATGATAACCAAAAACAACGGTATAATAGTGAAAGGTTCCGCCCACCATGGAATCTTATCGAAGGTCAGATAGTCTATCAAATGCACCAACGCTGTCCACAGGCCAAGTATAGTGGCCAATATACCCATCATTGGCCAAAACTCGCCCTCCATGTCAATATCTGGGTCAGGATGTGAATACATACGCCGGAACAGTTGTTTTTTTGAATACATTGTAAATTAGTTATAGGACGAACGCATTTAAACAAAATAACCAGTAGACATTTGCTTTAATTGTAGTACAATTGATAGTAAATACCATTAGAATGCAAAAACATACTAAAAGTTTATTAGAAGAGTTGAGTTCTATGCCTTTGAAAAGAGACAAAGAAGAAGTGGTCGAGAGCCGTGCCTCACACATCTTAGACTCAGCAATTAGGCTAATGACCTACATTCGCGAAAACTTTGACCAGGACACCGCATTCAAATTAGAGAAAAAATTCTATTCATCGATGAAAGCCATGGACAGCTCAAAATTCTCAAAAGGAGTGGCTAGAATCAAGGAGAACAAAGACATCAAGAAAAATGTCCTCAAGACAATTGACGGTGAATACAACGAGGACTAATTATGCTCATCGAAGACGTCCTTACTGAATTTAAAAGGACCCATCTAGAACACATAGAAGACATCATCATTACCGATGGTTACGAAGGTGGCAAGGCCGTTGTGGAGTATTTCAGAGGACTGTTGCTTACATTGAAGGGGACCAGTTCAGAAGCAATGAGCGTGTCCGTGAAGTGGGACGGAGCACCTGCTGTGGTCTGTGGAACCAATCCTGCAAATGGAAAATTTTTCGTTGGCACAAAGTCAGTGTTTGCTCAGAATGCCAAAATCAATTACACTAAAAAAGACATCGCTAAGAATCACGGAACCGAAGATCTTGGCCAGAAGTTGTTGAAGTGTCTCGTTCATCTAAAGAAACTGAACATCCGAGGAGTTGTGCAAGGTGATTTACTTTTCACAGACGAAGACATAGTTAGGAAAAATGTAGACGGCAAACCCCACATAACATTTACGCCGAACACGATCACTTATGCAGTACCTGAACAAGGAAGCCTCGGGGCACAGGTAGACAGAGCGAAAGTTGGAATTATATTTCATACAAGTTATGTTGGCGACTCTTTGGCTGACATGAATGCTCAAGCAGGAGCGGACGTTGATTCATTCACAAAAAGTCCTGACGTGTTCTTTGACAATGCAACCTACAAGGATGTGTCTGGCAGTGCAAAATTTACAAACGACGAGACCAAGAAGTTCTTTAGCGGTATAGAAAAATTAGAAACGTTGCTGAACGCAGTGCCTACGAACTTATCAAGCGTGTTAGGACAGAATCAAGACTTTGTTCCCATGTTCCAGATGTATATCAATGCAATGGTCAAACAAGGGCAGTTGCCTGGCAACGTCAATCAGTTCCTACAGGGATTCAAAAAATTCTACGCAGATAGGATGCAACAGCAGATATCTGGACTCAAGGCCCAGAAAGCCCTGCAGTTAAGGCAAGATAAAATGAAGCAGATGCCTGTTTTCCTGAACAGGGCTAAGAAACCTTTGCAGGCAATGTTGACTTTTTATAAGGCAGTGCAGACGATGAAGGCCTTTGTGTTGAAGAAGATGAACCAAGCACAGGCAATAGGATCTTTCCAACAAACGGACGGTGGCCTAGAAGTCACAGAGCCTGAAGGATTTGTTGCTGTGGACAAGACAGGTAATGCCGTGAAACTTGTAGATAGATTAGGATTCTCAAGAAGGAACTTGACTGCTGTCAGCAAATTCAAGAAATAGATCTAAAGTTTTATTAATTTCTTTCGACATTTTATCTTTATCGAATAATGTATTGTAATTGTGTTGGCGTAGTGATTGTGTCTGCAAATATAGATCCTGCCAATTGATTGAAAGTAGATCTTTACATAGATTTACTATCTTGTCTATTCTCTTGTCTTGATCTTGTTCTAGGTCATAAGTCTCGTCAAAGTAAGATCCAAAAGTTTTGAATCCGATCTCCTTTAATTTTTGTAGGTAAAGATGGTTCCCATGCACCACGAAAGGATGTTGCGCCATGATAGGTTTCCATATTTTTTCTGTCATAAAGACTTCGTTGTTTGAGTCGTTGGTCTCTGACACCAGCGAACACGCAGTATCGTTGTATGGTGGCTCATAGATGTCTTGATCTTTGCCCCACCTCGGATAGTCTGCTGGATCTATTCCAGGCAACTCGTATTTTTTATCCAGTCGTCTTGGTGGCACACGTTCTATGAAAGTGTGTATGCTGTTATCGAGTACGCCAGTGGACAAGAGTTTGTCATACAGTTTTACTCTGTGTGCCCTCGCACCCTTATTGAGATACAAGAAATCATGTGTCTTGTGCCGGTGTGTGAATTTCAATGAGTTGGCATGATGCTTGTCATACATGTAATACCAGAACCATGACACGCCTCCGGTCCATGTCATGTAGGGATAAGGAATATCAACTTCGGGCATAGGCTTGCCTGCAAGGAATGTATTTGTGTCTATGTTTTCCTGCGACTCCCATGGGCAGGCCTTTATGAATACAAAACCCTGTTGGTGCAACAACTCTAGGCGCCTGGCAAGGTCATCCTTGTATGCTTGATTGCCTATCATCCTGTCATTGTGTATCTGCGAGTCTATGAACGCAAACCTACGATCGTAACTGTCTAAGTCAAAACCATGCAGTGTGTAATACTCACCTGTGTAGTCAAACTTCTGTCCTTCCATTGTGTTGTAGTCAATGAATCTTTCGTATGACAGGTGATCTCCTGTCTTCATCACGTCGGTCAATATAAAGTTACGTTGCATGTCGTCTATAAATATGTGTATGCTAACACCATTTCTTAAGTATGTATCTGAGGGTAAAGTGATAAGACGGCATAATGACTTGCAGAGATTCACTTTTCCCGAAGTCACAGAGAGAATTTATCTGAGTTTCCTAGCACTGGCCTTGATGAGTCAGTTGAAACAGACACAGTCTTTTACCAAAATGTACGCAGACCAGACAATGGCAAAGGGCACCTTTGACCAGGTGAGGATGATCAACAATGATCTTGCAAACATGATGGCAATAGTGTCGGGAGACCCTGAAATCACTAAAAAACTCAAGAACAAGAACCAGGCACAGGCCATGAGGCAAAGGCAAACATTGCCCGTGATGGCCGTGAGAAGATACCTCAGAAGTTTCGAAGATCATTATAGTAACCTTTCCATGCTGGAGAGGTCATTGAACATAAACGACGCCAACTATCGTAACCTGCGCAGATCGGTGGCCAACTATGGTAATCTAGACAAACGGACAAAAAAACAAGTGATCGACAAAATAAATCAATATCTCAAATCAAAGTTGCCCAACACAGACATACAAAGAAAATTCAAGGAGATCAATGCCTAAGAGAGAAGAACGATGCCACAGGTGTTCTTGTGAGCGGCACTGTGATGAAGAATGCAAGAACTGTGAGAACTGTGAGACCTGTGACTGTTTGAAATGTTTGCAGAGATTCAACCCTGTGGGGTAGTTAAATAACAGCATGATTGAATGTGTATGTGAATGTGGTTGTGAACACCACTGTGAGAGATCGTGTGCAGAGTGCCTCGATTGTCCTGACTGCATGTGTAAATGCTGTAAAGAAGAACAAAAATCCTAATATTAGCGGTTAATTTACCAAATTTGCCAATAAATACATTTAACGTGATGTCTGAGCGACGTCACAGTCATTGTAATCAGATAAAAAGGAGGATTAAAAATGGCAATAAGTGAAAACAACACAACTCACGTAGCATCAGGTGAATTTTTAGGTAAAGACCTTGAGTTCTTGAACCAAACATTCCCAAGTTCTGTTGCGGCTAAGACGGCCAAAGACAGCACCATTGATGTGGTTGAGAAAACAATCCAAATCTACGCAAACATCGTAGGTGCGGGTCCGTTGGTTAACTCAAACGTAGAAAAGAACTACATAATTGAGGGCACTGACCAATTCGTAGGATCACCAGCAAGTGCAGGTGGTACTTTTACATTAACAACAAGTTCTGCAAACGCAACAGCAGGAACTTTGGCCACAGCAGTACAGGCCTTAGGAACTGTTGACTCTATCGACATGGGTTCAGAAACGTCTTTCGTTACTAACCTTGCGATGAGAAAAGCGACGTTAGAGTAATTTTAGTAAGGAGACATAGACAATGCCAATTTCTAAAAATAACTTTGCAATTAACTTGAACAACGAGTTTGAGGGAGTAGATGTTGCATTCTTAACAGTTGACTACATCAATCCCATGAACGCGGAGACTACTGATCCATTAGCAACTGCCAACACGGCCGGCCTTGCGTTAGTTGAAGAGGCAATCCAAAACCAAGGTGTGAACATCATTGGTAAGGGTGGTCTTGCTGTCGGTAACACAGAGGTGACTTACATGGTGAGAGCGGACGCTCTTGACACTATAAGTTCAACGACTACTGTGGCGGCTATCCAATCAGCGATCCAGGCGCTTAACTCAAACTCAAAAATCACAGCAACTATTTCAAGTGCAACAGTGACATCGAACACAACAGGTGCTTCGGACACTGGTGTAAATGCTTAATAGTTTAGTATAGGAGGAGAAAAAAAATGCCTATTACACAAAACAGATCAACTGACTTGACGAGAAGACAGTCTTTCAATGGTAAAGGTTTGACTTTCATCGAGGTTATCTTTGACAACGCCATCACGGCTTCGGCTACTACGCCAGAAGCTCTTGACAGTGCTTTCGACAAAGTGACAAAGGTTGTAAACAGAAACGGTACCCTACTTGGCGCTTCTTACAGATTAGCGGCAAAGGCCACTGTCAATGATGCGGCGGAAGTTGCGGCGATCGAAGCCAACGACTCAATCGACTCATACCAGTTCGTATGCGAAGGTACACCGGGACAGTTCAACGCGGCTGACTCTGCAGGTGACATCAACATGGACGTTGACGCAACTGTGGTGGGTGACGCTGAGGCTGACCTAGAGACAGACATCCTAGCAACACTTGACATCAGTGACTCGGCTGGTAACGTACACGTTAAAGTGAGAACGTTATTACCTGAAGGTCACGTGAACGGTGACGCTGACACTTTCGTCGGAATGTTCGACCAAAGAGGTGATGCATAATATCTAATTGATATTACCAAAGGGCGGATCTATATTCTAGGTTCGCCCTTTTTTTACGATTAAATAATCGCATGCCAACACCAATAGAACAAACCCTGGCCATCATAAATTCGCCAGACAGTAAACTCAGAGACATCACTCCAATAATCTACAGATTGGATGACTCGCACCCAGCACACATCACAAGGTTCAGGTACCTGGACCAGACCTGCTGTGCCAGTGGAACCATGAGGAACTGGCTGTCCACGGAGTATGGGACAGAGGGATGGCACATGCATACTGACCAAAAAGATGACTCACCAATTTTTGCCCTGGTGAGGAACCCACAAGAACGCTGGTGGTCGGGTGTGAGATCGTGGATGAATAACCTTCCTTGGTACTCTTGGTGGGAGAACGAGCAACTGATGGAAGACTATTTCCCTCACTTTAACAGGTTCACTACGAGCCAGTGGCAGATACTAGATCAAGTCAAGGTAGATCACTTTATCAAGGTGGACAGTGATCTGGCAGATAGGTTCGCAAACTTCTGTAGGAAACAGAAATTATTACAGTATGGCAGGTTAAAGAAATTCAAAAATCATAGGCATCAAGATGAAAACGTCAGAAAGATGGAAAACAAGGGCAAAGCCCAACTAGAGAAGTTCCTAAGGCAAAACAAGAAATGGAAGCAAAGGCTCGAAGAGTTTCTGGCACCAGATTACCTGTATTGGGACAAAGTAAGTGGACAAGCATAGATGTATGAATATAGGATACATACCCTGGTAGACATCACGGACAATGGTAACCTCAAACAGCAGTTCCCGTTCAAGACGCCAGCAGGTGATGTGATACACGACAAACATACCCTGGCCACTGCGAGAAATCAAAACAGCAACTTCAGTACCATGGTGCAACTGCTCCAGATAAGGACCAACATCACATGGGAGAAGCCGCCCATGAGGATCAACGACACTCTGGGAAATTCCGGTTTTGGTTCATTTTACGAGGGCTCACACAATTCATGGCACTTCCAATTTTTTGTTGAACAGACCGGCATATACGGTGATGAGACGGATCCAGTTTTAGAACTTGTAGGCGACTTCCACCAGGTGCCGATAGTGAGTTTCTGCAAGGAGACTGCAACTTTTCCGTTCAGCACTTTTGACACACAGAATCTAAACACTTTAAACACATACTTTTCATACGCTGGTTTTTCAGATAAATAATATTTGATTAAGGCACTTTAACCTAAAACAAAGGCTCACATAGGCGATGACACAGGCTCATTTACAGGCTCTAATATTCGAGGTACGCAACCTCAAAAATGAGATAAAAAACTATATGAGTACAACAGATTTAGAGAAACAGAACTTAGAAGCACACGTGGACCTTTGCTCAGAGAGATACAAAGGATTACACGATAGACTGAGTGCTATAGAACTTCGTCTAGGCAAAATGAACGAAGAAATGACAGCAGGTCACAAATCACAGACAAAAACAATCATTGCCACAGCGGGCACTGTGGTCGCAGGATTATTATCAACAGTAGTTGTGATCCTGATGAAGATGCCGGGCTAATCATAACTACTTTTACCAATCCAAAAATATATGTACATTCAGATAGCACCTAGGGTGAAAGTTTACGTAACCGACGCAGAGATGCGTTTCATAGAACAGCATTGGAGCCTCACATTCAAGGCCAGCCAACTCACACCGGAACTGCAGGACCAGGCCAAGCGACTGGCGGACAAGGCCGTCTTTGTAAGGAAAAAACTTGACACGGATACTCAATATGCTTTAAATAGACGCATAAGGATCGTGCGGAATGTCAAAAAATAACACAGAACTGGTAAGACAGATAGAGGCCTATGGCCTCAAGAACAAGTTACAAGACCTTGCCCGCAAAGAAGAGGCAAAGAGACCTTTCCGCCATCTACCAAAACAGTTTTCCAAAGGCATACTGATAGGCAACATAGCCATTGTCCCCAAGAAGTGGACAGGCACTAGGTACGTTTATGTCATAGCAGACATGATGGAGGCTAACATACTGTATGAAGATATCAATCTCAAACAGAGCGCAATATTGGTCGCACACCATCTAGCAGATAATAAACCAGTGCCACAAAATTTGATGGACCTCGACACCAAGTTTGCAAGCCAACTGTTTGACATCCAGAGTGCCAAACGCATGATAAAGGAGGCACAGAAGGACAAGGACGAACTGACAGAAGATGTTTACTGGGACAGATTAGACGTCGCAAACCGCCTAGCGGACGAATGCAAGTCTAGAATACAGCAGATTTTCAACGACACGTTCGGTGCATAGATAATAAATAAACACAGTATGAAGAGCTTAGAACTTACAAAACCACTTACAACAGAGTCATTGCTATCAGAATTTGAATCAAGATTTAATCAAACGCTTGATGTGAGCAGATACACCAAAGAAGAGTTAGAAGACACGGCCAATCACATCAGGACGAAGATACACAACATCACACAGAACACCCACTTTGGACAGGAACTTAAGAACGAAGAGTATCAGAAAAGCCAAATGATGCTTGACATCGTTAATCAAGCCATTAATGAATATGGCTCGGGTGAGATGAAGTCAGATCCCAAGACTAAGGCCTTAGTTAAAAAGATACAAGACGCACCTGGCATACAGGACAAGGACAAGAAAGAGATCATAGGAGACATAGTGACTGACAATGAAAAGATCAAAGAAGGTGTTGAAGAACAATCAGAATTAATACTAGCGGCCAAGGACATGATGGACAAGGTCACAGGTTACCTAGAAGATCTAGCATCTATGAAGACAGAAGGAATGCTAGAACTGGCAGACAGAATCAGAGACGAGATGGGAGCAGACAAGGCAGATGCTTTCATGCAAAAGATCCAACCAGCGATTGAACAGGCAGAAGCGACTTTAACGACAACTAGACAAGAGCTAGACAACGGTGTAAGAATATTGACCGGAGAAGAAGTTGCCTCAGAACCCATGGGAGCCGATGACACGATGGACATGGACACAGATCTAGACTCACTGGACTCAGAAGGCGGCGAAGAAGAGACAGATGAGTTTGGAGCCTCTGATGCCGAAGCAGGTGGCACGGAACCAGAAGGCAGAGAGCAGAGAGAATCAAGAGAAGTATTCGAGACTTCAAACAGACTGTACAGCAAATTAGCGGGGAAGTAGTCCCGTGAGATTTAACGAATTCAAAAACACGGACGGCGACATGGAAGCGGCACTGATCAACGTGCTGATGAACATGAAGGGCGACGCTGACGAGAAGGACCAACCATCAGACATCAGCATGGACGCAGTGAAACAAATCATGAGCAACACGGGTTACCCGGCGTTCAACTATGACGTGTTCAAAAGGATCTATGACCAGGACGGTGACCTGCAGAACGTAGTAGCAGACTTTGACCAAGAGAAGATAGTGATCAAGACCGACGCAGAAGCAGAGAAGGATCCTGCCATGGACTTCGACAACCAAGGGTCGACAGACGTGGTTAAGAAGATGGCCAAGTCAGCCATGAACAGACGAAAGTAAACAATAATTACTTACATGGATAAATTGATAGAGCTCGAGCTCGAGACGTATGCGACGGGACTGATATCATCGGACCAATACCATGGCAAACCCGTTGTGGTTTTCAATTCTGCAAGTTTTTGTGGATTCACAAACCAGATAGAAAATTTCCAACAAATGTTTTCTCAAGGACAAATTGTGCCTGTGGCCCTCCCCACAAACGAATTTGGGGGTCAGGATCCAGGTGACAATTACGAAATACAGCAATTTCTACAGAACAGGTATGCGGTGCAGTTTCCTGTCTGTCTTAAGACTGATCTCAACCATGTACTGTTTCAAAAATATGGAAAGCCGGACTGGAATTTTAACAAGTATCTATTTGATCGAGAACACAACTTTGTTGCAAAGTTTGAAAGCAATACCACACCCGAGGAACTACTGACTCATGTCTAAAACACCAAAAACTTTTTGTAACTATCCTTGGAAGCATCTGTACGTTCAGACCACAGGACACTTTAAGGTGTGTTGCCTGTCTCCGGAACACATCACAAAGAACGACGGGTATCACCAATACAACCTGTCAAAAGATAAAATTTCAGACAGTTGGAACAGCAATTACATGATAGAAACCAGAAAGAAAATGCTGGCGGGTGAAAGGCTAGATATCTGTAAGAGGTGCTATGACCTCGAGGACAGAGGTATCAAAAGCATGAGAAACGTGAAAGACTACGAACATTACAATGCAATCACAGTGGATGGCAAAGTCAATAACAAAATAGAACAACTAGAACTACACTTTGGAAATGTTTGTAACCTTGCCTGCAAGATGTGTAGCCAGCAATACAGTCACAAGATAGGAGAAGAGTTATTAAAGATAGGCGACAAAGAGCCCGGATTTGTTGAATGGCTCAAGAAGCAAGGTGGTGTGGTGAACAACTGGACATCTGAATTGGGAATAGTTTATGACTGGTTCAAAAACCCAAAAACAAAGAATGACATCTTCAACTACGTAAGTGATAATGTCAGTGACCTCAATGTTGTTGGCGGCGAGCCAACTGCAATCAAGGAGTTCTATGAATTGTTGGAATTTTGTTTTCAAAAAGACACTCTACAAAAAAAGACAGTCACCTTGACGACTAATCTGACCAACACCAATCCAAAAATGATCACTTGGCTGAAGAAAGTTAAAATGATGGGCATTTATGGTAGTGTGGACGGAATAGGAGATGTCAATGACTACATCCGCTACCCTTCAAAATGGCCAGTTATTGAAAGGTCTTTGAAGTTCTACGCTGACATTATGAAAACTAATGACAGGTGCAGGATGACCATAGGACCAACCTTTAGTCGCTTAACATACACAGCGTGGTTGACACAGTGCATTACGTGGAACAGTTCGAAAAGCAACATGATATTGCGGTGGATGTATGGTGGACCGGTGTAGTGACTGGGCCTCGGATCTGTGACTATTCTGTTTTGCCTGACGAGTACAAGAAGTCCGTGGCAAAAAAACTACAAGATTCACTACATAAAGTGGATAAAGTTGACAACAAAAAACAAATTGAATCGCATATTAAATCTTTACACGAAAGCAACGACAAGTCAATGCCATTCAAAAAAGAGACCTTACAGAGTTTCATCAAATACAACGACCTACAAGACAAACATCGTGCCGGGATCACCTGGAGAAACTTGCTCCCTGGTCTTGAAAAATCGATAGATAGTTTTTTAGGCTAGAGGTTTTCTAAAAGTCTTGCTATCTGAGGGTATATTTTAGTGAAATCAGTTCCACGCCTGCGGTCAAGTTCGGTTAGGTATATCTTGAACTGCTTCTGTCGTTCAAGGCTTGGTTCACGTTGATCAAATTCTATCATGTTTCCCTGCATGAACTTTTTGTGGTTCTGCTTCACTGAATCCTCAAAGCCGTCTGTCTTCGTTTCAAACATATCTACTGCTTCTCTGAGTCCCCAGTCATTGATCTTACTGCCAAAGATGCCCGGATACATGTAAGGCCTGGGCGGTTGGTCATGTTGGTTTGCTTTCATCATGCTCCAGTAGATAGGTTTGACTTCCTTGGACCACTTGTTGATGTGCCTGACCATCTCTGGCATTCCAGGCACGGCGGTCACAGTCAGTGCAGAGTTGATTGCCTGGTCTATGTCTGTGTTGTACAGCAGATGTTTGAAATTACCCAGGGCCACATTCAAGTCTAGTCCTGTCCTGACGTACTCACCTTCTTTGCCAAATGCATCACAACTGAAGAAAATTTGTACCTTGTCCAGCCTGCCACTTTTGTTGAGTCTGTCCAGCCTGTCCGTCCAGTTCTTGAACCTTTCGGATTCGATGTTGTGGTTGCTGAAAAAGACCAGAGTAAGGTCTGGATAATTGCCTTTCTCCAGAAGTTCTATAAATCTGAAAGTTTCTTTTTGTAAGAAAGGCTCTCCCCCCATAACAAACACCTTGTGTAGGTGCTGTAGATTTTTGTCTAACCATTTGAACAACAACTCTGTATGCTCCTCGATCTTTGGATTCATCCGCCAGTTGTCGTAGTCCAGGTACACCCCGTCTTTCTTGAAGTAACCAAATCTCTTTTCTTCTTGATGTATCATGGAACTGTAGTGTGCGTCGCAGTATATACATTTTTGGTTGCAAGTGTTACCCCAGTATATTTCCAACTGCCTTGGTGTAACGTCGACCGCCTCCAGATCATTATCAAGCTCGGGCGGTGCTGTGGTCCCCTCGAGGTTAAGGTGTATCATTCTGTCGCTTGTTCCACCAGCATCTTCGATGTGTTTACAGTGTTCACACCCATTGCCCGGCCATTCACCGCGCAACATCTTTCGCCTGGCCTCTAACTTGGCAGGCAGGTTATGGAAATTCAACTCACCATTACGAACTTCAAGTGGATCCTGATTGACCCTATGGCAACTTGAACTGCCACCATCGGTAAGGTACACCGTGCTATGTGTCCACTTGAGCTGGCAAGGAAGTCCTTTTTTGATGGGAAAAGGTTTAGGGGGTTGATCTGATATACTCATTATTGTATAATTATCTACATGAAAATACCCGAAAACGTTCTTAAGAACAAAGGCATAGCCTACGTTCAGAAGTATCCATATGGTGAGCTCAACAGGCAGAGCAAGAACGGCAAGCGACATTACCAAACGCCCGACGGCAGGTTGGTGCCCAGCGTGACCACGGTGTTGAGCGCCACAAAAGACATGACACATCTCAACGCATGGAAAAAACGCATAGGAGAGGCAAAAGCACAACAGATTGCAACAGAGTCGGCCAACATAGGAACCGTGATGCACCGTAGCCTCGAGAAGCATGTGAAAGGCGAGGACAGGACCCCGGGATCGAATCTCATACAGCAGAAGGCACACACGATGGCCAATGTGATAATTGACAATGGATTAAAGGACATCAGTGAGGTATGGGGATCAGAAGTGTCATTACACTACCCAGAACTGTACGCTGGAACGACAGATCTAGTTGCGGTTTACAAGGGCCAACCGGCCATATGTGACTTCAAACAGTCGAGGAAGCTCAAGAAGAAGGAGTGGATAGAAGATTACTTCATGCAGTTGGTCGCCTACAGCGAGGCACACAACAAGGTGTATGACACCAACATCAAGGCCGGACGTGTGTTTATATGCACACAGAACAACGAATTCCAGACATTCGAGATAGACAACTACGACCACTGGACCAGCGAGTGGTACAAGAAGTTGGAGCAATACTACAAGTCTGTTCTCTAATAAATACAATAAATGTTAACAAAATTTAGAGGAAACTACTAATCGTGCCCATTGTTCAAATATCGAGGATTCAACATAGAAGAGGTAAACGTACGGACCTACCACAACTAGCCGCGGGTGAATTGGGTTGGGTCATAGACGAACAGAGACTTTTCATAGGAAACGGCACAGTGTCAGATGGTGCTCCAGCGGTGGGCAACACTGAAATCATGACACAGGGTTCGAGCAGTTTCACCACAGCGGTGAACTACACCTACAAGGGTTACCTAGGAGACAGCACACCAATCACGACAGGATCTGCTGGCGACGTGACAAGGACAGTGCAACAGAGACTTGACGACTTCGCATCAGTTAAACAGTTCGACGCAAAGGGCGATGACAGCACAAATGACACGGCGGCCATACAGAGGGCCATAGACGAATTATACTCAGACACCGATGCACTGTTAGACGACCCGAGGGCAAGAAGGATTTTATTTTTCCCGGCCGGTGTCTACAGGATCAACGGTAGCATCACGATCCCACCCTACGCACACCTAGTGGGCGAAGGGCCAGACAAGACCATAATCAGACAGTCAGGCGGAAACGCACCAGTGGCTGTGACCGAGGATGACGAAGAAAATGTTTTTGGTGCTATCGGAACAGCAGGTGCAACGACACCAACACAGATACAGATAGAAGGCATCACGTTCAGGAACGTGGAAGCATATGGCGGAGTGTCCATAGACAACGCTACCAAAGTGTATTTCAACAACTGCAAGTTCCAAGGCACATACGCAACGTCAAACCCGGCTGACAATTCAAATTCCAAAGGCGTTACAGTTAGGTCAACGACCGCACTTCCTTGCTCACATATCGTCTTCAACCAATGCCAATTCACCAAGTTCGCCAGACTGGTGGACATGAGTTTTGATGTCACCAACGTGAGGTTCAACAACTGTGATTTTGACACAGCGTATTACGGTGCCATCATAGGTGATGAATGGGACGGATCTACAACAAATGGTATGACGATAGGTCCAAGAGATGTTCACTTCTCTGGCAACAGTTGGAGCAACATAGGGCAACAGGCCATCTACGTGAAACCAAAACAGACTGTCGAGGCACCATCAAGGAACATCATATCACATGGTAACTGGTACGCATCAACCGTTGCCAACAACTTTGAAGGGGTGGGTTCTATCAGAGAAGTGCCTGTGCTACAGTACGATCAAGACGAGTGCAGTTCCATCATGGACTTCTTCGAGAGGTCAGACCTACGTAGGGCAGATGGCAGTTCTGAACTGAACGCGGCACCTGAGGTACAGGGCATCGCAATACAGAGCAAGGCAATTAAATCACAGACACTATCAGACAACACATCGTCGGCCACCACAATCAACGAGTATCCTGCTTTCGCAGGCAAGGGATTGAAAGTTGTGTACAAGATAGTGAGGGGGACCAACGACAGGACAGGTGAACTTATTATCAGTGCATCAACAAATGGTGTGAGTTTTGATGACACATTCACAGAGAGCGGATCGGACGTTGGTGTTGAACTGACCGCGGCACAGAAGACAGACGGAAGTTCGGCAACAAACACAGTATCTTTTCAATACACCACGAGTAACACCGGTACCGACGCCACAATAGATTACCAAACCACAATCATAGCATAATACCTTTGGTTGTAATCTAGATTTCTATAGACAAAAAACTTTTTTTATTTTAATATTAGTACATAATAAAAAACACAAAACGACGTTGTGATTATTATCGTATGAAGCAACCAGAAAAACAACAAAAAAGTATATAAACTGAATTTAGATAAATATGGATACAACAAAAACAAAAATCAAAACAAAAAATTATAAAACATTAATGCCAAACACAAACTCATCTTTGATTCAAGTTCAGAAACGAGATGGGAGGCTAGAGCCATTGGACATCAACAAGATTCATTTCGTCGTTGAGGAGGCCTGTGAGGGTCTGTCTGGTGTGTCTAGTTCTCTTATCGAGATGAACGCCAACATACAATTCTATGATGGCATGACTACCAAGGACATTCAAAACGTTCTTGTGCGTTCTGCCAATGATCTTATAACACTCGATACTCCAAACTACCAGTACGCCGCGGCGAGACTTCTCTCATATGACGTGAGGAAGGAAGCACACGGACAGTATGAATACATTCCATTGCTGAAACTGATACTGAGAAACATCAAGTTGGGAGTGTATGACAGAGGCATCGTAGAGAAATACAACAAGACAGAGATAAAAAAATTAAACACATGGATAAGGAGAGACAGAGATCTCAAGTTCACGTATGCGGGGTTGAGACAGATATGTGACAAGTACCTGGTGCAGGACAGAAGCACAGGACAACTGTACGAGACGCCGCAGGACATGTACATGATGATCTCGGCCACACTGTTCGCTGACTATCCTGAGAAAACAAGGATGCAGTATGTTAAGAAATACTATGACGCGATCAGCCAACACAAGATCAACATTCCGACGCCTGTCATGGCTGGTGTTAGAACTCCTATACGGCAGTTTGCTAGTTGTGTACTCGTTGACACTGACGACACTCTTCCTAGCATTTTTAGTTCCGATATGGCTATTGGTCTTTATGTGGCACGTAGGGCGGGGATAGGAATCAACGCAGGACGTATCAGAGGCATCAACTCTAAGATAAGGGGAGGGGAGGTACAACACACAGGAGTCATTCCGTTCCTAAAAAAATTCGAGGCAACCGTGAGATGTTGCACACAGAATGGTGTGCGTGGTGGAAACGCAACCGTACACTTCCCTATATGGCATCCTGAGATAGAAGACATCCTAGTTCTTAAAAACAACAAGGGCACAGAGGACAACAGAGTGAGGCGTATGGACTACTCCATACAGATCAGTAAACTGTTCTATGAGAGATTCATGAACGAAGAAGACATCAGTCTTATCTCTCCACACATGGCTCCAGGACTCTATGAAGCGTTTGGTACTGAGGAATTTGATGACCTGTATCTGAAATACGAAGCAGACAAAACAATCCCCAAGAAAACCATACCAGCACAGGATCTATTCTTTGACCTATTAAAAGAGAGGGCAGAGACAGGCAGGATCTACATCATGAACTTGGACCATTGTAATTCACACAGCAGTTTCAAAGACAAGGTGTCAATGAGTAACCTCTGCCAGGAGATTACACTGCCAACCACACCCATACAGGACCTGTATGATGACCAAGGTGAGATAGCACTTTGTATTCTATCAGCGATCAATGTGGGACAGTTGAATGATGTGAACGAGTTAGAGAACCTTTGTGACTTGAGCGTTAGGGCACTGGAACAGATCATAGACTACCAGGACTATCCCGTGAAAGCGGCCGAGGTATCCACGAAGGCAAGAAGAAGTCTTGGAATAGGCTACATCGGACTTGCACACTACCTGGCCAAGAATGGTGTCAAGTACAACGAGAAGGGTGCTTGGGAGTTGGTGGACAGACTTACAGAAGCATTTCAGTTCTATCTACTAAAAGCGAGTAATGACATCGCCAAAGAGAAAGGCAAGTGTGAAGGTTTCGAAAGAACAAAATATGCGGACGGCTTACTGCCGATCGATCACTACAAGAAAGAGATCGACGAGATCGTGCCACACAAACAACGCATGGCATGGGAAAGTCTAAGGAAAGACATCGCCAAGTATGGATTGAGACACAGCACACTGTCTGCGCAGATGCCCTCGGAAAGTTCTTCCGTTGTCAGTAACGAGACCAACGGTATCGAACCACCAAGGGCCATGCTACAGATCAAGAAGAGCAAGAAGGGTCCACTGAAACAGATAGCACCCGGCTTCCCAAAACTGAAGAACGACTACACTCTGTTGTGGGACATGCCAGACAACTCGGGTTACATAAATGTTGTGGCCATGATGCAGAAGTACTTCGACCAGGCCATATCAGGCAACTGGAGTTACAACCCACTACATTACGAGAACAACGAGGTTCCGCTGTCAGCGATGGCGCAGGACATGTTGATGGCGTACAAGTACGGTTGGAAGACCTCATACTACCAGAACACGTATGACTTCAAAGGTGAGGAAGAAGACCTACAACCTGCGGGCATTGGTGCAGTTGAGGATGACGAGGGCGAGGACGTGATCCTAGAACCGGAAAATTTACAAGAAGGAATAAGTACAGCCACTGACGACGGCGAGTGCGAGGCCTGTACAATTTAACAACAACGAGATATAGATGAGCAAGACAGTTTTTAACCAGGAGAAAGTTGACTTTACTAAACAACCAATGTTCTTTGGTGAGGACCAGAATACACAGAGGTTCGACGTGTACAAGTATCCTGTGTTTGACAAACTGACACAGACGCAGTTGGGCTACTTCTGGAGACCTGAAGAGGTTTCACTCCAGAAGGACAGGGCAGATTTCCAAAACTTCAGACCGGAGCAGAAACACATATTCACGTCAAACTTGAAGTACCAAACACTTTTGGACAGTGTACAAGGCAGAGGACCTGTGATTGCGTTCCTGCCATACGTTTCATTGCCAGAACTAGAGAGTTGCATAGTGACATGGGACTTCTTTGAGACCATACACTCTAGATCTTACACGCATATCATCAAGAACATATACCCAGATCCAAGTGAGGTGTTCGACACCATAGTGGACGATGAGCAGATATTAAAGAGAGCGACCTCGGTCACAAAGCACTACGATGACTTCATAGAGTACGCCAAGCAGTGGGACGTGAATGGCAAGGGTTCTACCAAGGTGTTGAAGAAGAAATTATTTTTAGCGATGGTCAACGTGAACCTGTTGGAAGGATTACGTTTCTATGTTTCGTTCGCATGTACGTTCGCGTTCGGTGAGCTGAAACTGATGGAAGGTTCAGCCAAGATACTTTCACTGATTGCGAGGGACGAATCACAGCACCTGGCGATATCAACGCACATCCTCAAGAACTGGATGGCGGGCGACGACAAGGAGATGAAAGCGATCATCAAGGAGTGTGATTCAGAAGTCATAAAGATGTTCAAATCCGTGGTCGAAGAAGAGAAGGCCTGGTCAAAATATCTGTTCAAGGATGGTTCAATAATAGGACTTAACGAGAAACTTTTGGGCAACTACGTTGAGTGGACTGCCAACAAGAGATTGAAGGCACTCGGTTATGATGCACTATATGACCAACCAGCGGGCACCAACCCACTGCCATGGACACAGCACTGGCTGTCAAGCAAAGGCATGCAGGTGGCACCGCAGGAGACAGAGGTAGAAAGTTACATCGTTGGTGGCATCAAGCAGGACGTCAAAAAAGGTCAGTTCTCTAAATTTAAGTTATAATACCACGCTTTTCCCGGTCCATAAATACTCACACGATGCCACAGATATCAAGAAACAACGACCTATGTGTTACAGGACACACTTGTACCAGGAAGATAGGAATAATAGCCACGGCGAATTCAGTTTTCGTCAATGGCTTCGAACCAATTGCCAGGACAGGAGATCCTTGTCAGCCGCACAATATCTTGAAAGGTCTAAGGTGTGGCCCTCATATTGGTGCAGTAATCAATGTTGGCTCAAGCACGGTGTTTGCTCAGGGTGTGCCTGTTGCCAGAGTAGGTGACAGCACAGACATGGGAGCAATGATCCAAGGCTCGCCCGACGTGTTTGCAGGAGGATAACAGATGACTGTAAAAAAAGGACTGGCCACAGCCGCTGATCAAGACCCAGAATTCAGTAATCAGGAACTGGAGAACGCCACCGATGCCCTTAAGATCGGGTGGGTAATCAAAAGTTTCCAACTAGACCAGACAATCGCTGACAACGAAGTGCTCTCCACATCACAGAAGAATGATCTCAAAGATGCAATTAACAATGTGCAATATCTTAATGTGGGCAGGATCATAGGGGACATCATAAGGCACACGACTTCTGTGCTGGACGGATCTATAGTGCCAGATGACAGTGGATTGCCAAATCCAGATCCTACTACTTTCATAGAGTTAGTTTCGCAGGCGCTTTCCGTCAAGACACTGATACCTCAGTTGTATGGTATATCGGCTTCCAACAAGAATAGAGATTTGGATGATCATTTTGGCACTTTGAACAGGAAGTTCCAGACCACAGAAGATAGCAGTGAACCTGTATTTGATAGGATGAGGTCTGCTATACAGTTCATAGTTGATGCCAACCTATCCTCTGAAACAGATCTAGAAACTGCCTATGATAATCTAAAAAATTTTATTGACAGCGTGAGGGCAGACAGCACGGACTTCCAACAGACGCTGGATAACTTTGGTACTGCTGTGGCAACGGCCCACACTAATTTCAACAATGCATTGAATTCGGAACCAAACCTGTCAAAACGCAATTTGCTCAGTGACGCTGAACAAGAAATCACTACACAACTGAATCTAGAGAACAGTAACATTACTTCTCTAGAAACTTACCTAAAAACTTTATCAAACTCCCTGCAATACTCAGGACTTGCCGCTGACACAGACGTGAGAACATTGTTCCAGAGAATCGCAAGAAACACCGCATGGAAAACATATTTCACAGATTATGAAGAAAACATAGAAAGTATTAACCCTGTGTACAATACCATAGAAGATTCAGCCAAGGCCCCATTGATAGATAAGATTTATGCAGACGCAGGACTTCCCGACGTTCTGGATTCTATTGACCTATCGGCGGTAGCCGCAAAAGCAAAACGTGATAACAGGATAGACACTGCGGGGTTTGACACACTCACAGACGAGCAGGTGATCACCAAGAGCTGTCAGCAACTTAACATCGACACAGTCAACAGATCGATATATTTCCAGAGTGAATCTTTGTTGGACAACATGAACACAGAAGACAAGGAAAAAATTGCCAGGCTAATAGACCTGAACCAATCAGCAAATACAAACAGTTAATCTTTTTTCTGCTCACAGCCTATTTCTATACGTGTGTAGGGTATGTTCATTTTGTTAAATCCATTGTAAACTTCGTCAAACTTGGTCGCGGCACCCTCGAGGCAGAGTTCTTCGGTTGCGAATGTCCGCTTGTTAGTCTCATAGTAGGTGGTGCACTCAGGCACACCATTGTTCAGTACACACAGCACCATCATGATTTTCCACATAGATCCCTTTATGGCCCGTTCTGTTGCCAGGTGGGCCAAACCCCGAAATCAGACAGTTATTACGCCGCTAATCTCAATGCAGGCATACCGACTGTTAGGTCAGCAAACCCTAATGCTTTTTTGTTTGCATTTAAAAACGGCCTGTATAGGTCAGTGCCATCACCAAGTTCTCGTGACAAGTTTAGACGTCAATCGATACCAGTACACCCCCGAAAGGGATTACATAAGCCACCAAGTAATAAGTTGGTGGAGGTGAGGAGAGTCGAACTCCTGTCTTGCCCGTTTATTGATTATCAGTCAGCAAACTTACTTCTATTTAAGCATAGGCTTGACAGTTTGTCAATCTTGTGCTAAATTAATGTATATGCCAAAAAATAGAATATTCAAAATCACAGAAGGAACAGAGACCAAGGAAGTTGAAGCACTATCTTTCAAGAAGGCCGTGAAATCATATCAGGGCAGTTCTAAGGCGAAGATGATAACTATCGAGTGGACGACGAAGGCAGGAGAAGTTTTCGTCAAAGACCAAAAATTACCACTAGGTAGAAAGAAGAAGTTGGGAAGATAATGAGAGTAAGTCACAATCCGTTAGTAAAATTACTGGTAAAACTTAGAATGGCCTGGGCAGATGCACGAGGGCACCACGGCAAGGTTTGGGATTACGAGCCAGGAGAGTACTATCTGGGCATGAAAAAAGGGCGTGTGAAACACGCGAAGAGACACGGGATCAAATGACCAAGACAATGTGGGGGATTATCGTAATCTACACATTGATCTTCATTTACGGAGCAATCACTTTATTATAGCATGGGCAAGACGACAAACAGATACTGGGTAGTAGAGGGCACTCACACCAATCCCAACGACCAGAACACCTTAGATCACGAGACTGAAAAAGAGCATGGTCCATATCCAACGGAACAACAGGCCAATGACATGGCCAAGTCGCTGATACAACGCAATATCGATGACTTCTATCATCGTGCGTGGGTAATCACAAAGCACTAACATAACTTTACATTTCAAGCCGTTAAATATTTTTGTCAAGGGGAGGATATGTTGTTTCAATCAGCACAAAAGCGGACTAATTATTGGTCCAAGATACGCAAGAAAGCACCCAAGGTTCCGGATATCACCTGTCCAGACATAGACCGGGTCCTTGACATCATTGACAAGGCACAGGCCAAGGGCAGACCCCTCACAAAGGCCAAGCACAAACAAGTGGAAAAGATAATAGAAAGATTAAGACACGCCAATGATGCCCTGCGAGAATCAGGCAAGTACTGGCACGATGCCTGCAAAGACACCGTGAGAGATCTTCTGGGCAAGAAACGCCTACGTTGACAAAATAACGCTTTCGTGCTATAATACACTTGTATTTTTAGAAATCGCCTATTGTTGGCACTATCTTGAAATACAACATATTAACTAATTGGAGAATATATGCAAAATGTAAGAACGCTCCTCGACGTCGTTGATGAAGTAAGAAGAGAAGCACCAGAAGATGTACCAAACTGGTCTAAAAGGTACGAAGAAGCAAAAATTAATCTAAAAAACAAGTTGGACGAAGGATTCACTTTGCCACTGGGCACTGAGGCACACCCGTTAGAGGACTTCTCATTCAACTACTCCGTACAGAGAGACGTGAGGGCAGGACACGTGATGAACATCATGAGGAAGTTCGATCCACGTGTGTGTTGTCCTGTATCCGCTGTGAGGAGGTCTGACAGCAAGACACTTTACATTTTTGATGGACAGCACAGGGCGGTGAGCCTTGCACTGTTGGGTTTCAAAAGCATACCTGTTACTATCGTGGAAACAGATGAACCGGCATTTGACGCCATTGCGTTTGAGATCGTGAATGATACTGGAATACTTAGAGCAGGCACCGAAGAGATCCACAGGGTGCTATTACACAGATATAAGATGGGTGAAGAGGAAGTTGACAGCAGACCCTGGATTGCAAGACAGGTGCAGGACGCATTTGACCAAGTGGGCATCGACCTAGAGCCCAAGAGGGTAAGGAGCAGTGCCAACAAGAAAGGTCCAAACGAACATTACTTCTCGCACTTCGACTACGCCTATAAGGGCATGAAGATGGCGGGCAAACAAGGCCTGACCAATGCCTTACAGGCCATAAAAGAGGTTTTTCCAGATGAGCCGGGAGGAGAGATCAACCAGGGCATATTCATAGGACTGATGAAGCAGTATGAGTTGTCAGCGGGCAGGTTGCACAGATTGCCGGCGGACTGGATGAAGCAGTTGTTGGTGGCCACAAAGAGTGTGTGTGCTAGTGCCACACTGATACACACCGCCAGTAAAAGGCAATGGCAACACGCCAATGGTACAGGTTGGGACGCACCGGTGGCAATGGCACACATACTGAAAGAGATATATGAACTTGAGGTGCCGGAAGGTTTCGAGCCAAGTTTCATACAACAAGTGCAGGTGGGATTGAAAAATAACAACATATCACCCGAGTCTGAGGCGCAGACTGCATTTAAGAAATACATCAATGGATAAGGAACAGACCTACAAAATGCTGGTCACCAAGTCGGATAAAACAGAAACTTGGTGGTTGTGCCTGCCGCAGGACCTCATAGAGGAGTCAGTGCAGGAGCAGTACGACCAAGGAGCGGATGCGGTGGAGTTGGAATGGATGCCAAACATAACGAGGGAGCAGTTTCATGATAGACTACCAAAGCCTTAACAACCTGCCAGAGATCACTTTTAAAAGCAAGACCAGACCGGGAGTGACAGAACTGGCCAAATACATCGACGAGATGAAGGCGGACCTGTTCCGTGACACTTGGAGTCAGGCCACTAAGAAGCACATCAAAACATCTTTGACTCTCTACATCAGGTCGATGCAGAAACAGTTGGCTCCCATGGGATATCATTACCGTGCTGACGACCTCGAGGGTAAACAACATTTGGAACACGTGATACCGCAGAACAAAATCATCAACGCATACCTGCACGACAAGATCACAGCGGAGATGTGCCTGCAGATGCCGTTGTGCATGATCAGTGATGCTGATAAACACGTCCTTGAATCCGATTGGCAACAGTCAGGAAACTGGAAGTATCCGTTCAGGAGGTATGTTAATGCAGGATTTGACAAAAAGATCATAAGTGTTGATGGTAAAGAGATAGACCTAGTACAATATACCTTAGAGGATCATTTTAGGATGTTGGGGATCAAGGTTGACTCATAACCAAAATAGTGTATAATATAGGAAAGCACAGGGGCCAACGTCGTCACTTGTAAACGCAAACTTCAGAGACACTCTATGTCTTATGCAAGGTAAAATAGTGCCAAAGGGTGGTGACAGCTCGAAGGCGATTACGTTGGGCACCTCCGTGCAAGTCATATGAGTAAAACAAAAGAATTACTAGCAAACCTCAACAAGATCACAGACAGCAGTGGTGTTGGCGCAACGAAGTCAGAACCAAAAGTAAGATCCTACACCAACAGGTTCTACACATCCACACCAGAATCAATACACAAACTCCCTAAGAAGTACGAAAAGGCAAAAAGGATGAAAGACGAAGACGGGGATGAGTACATAATGGTAGACAGGATCTACGGCAACCTATGGAATGAAGGTGAATTATTACAGGCAAACGGCACTGTGTACAAAGGCAAACTCTACAAGAAGAGAAGATTGATTACCAACGTTGATCCCATTACACGAGAAAGCAAAAACTTCTACAGCAGATGCAACGTGACGGCGGATGGCAGATGGTTCGACAACGGAGGATTGCCAATAGAGGCTCCCACAGAACTGGAACCAGAGAAAGTGAAAACCAAAGAAGAACTTGAAGAAGAGCAAAGAGAAAAAGTAGAAAAATTAAAAAGAAAAGAAGCCGAGATATTGGCAAACCTCAAATGACACCATTAGCAAAGCAGTTTGAACCAAGTAAAAATCGTTTGATCAACAATGCGTACCAGATGATGATGACTGCAAATGACCCTGGAATCAAGAAATATTGGCAAAAAGTCTACCTATATCTGTGTAAACAGTATAATAAACTCCAATAAATGGAAGATTTTACCAGGTTGACTGTTTACCATTACCTGTTATAATAATGGTAACAAAGAGGAGAAAATATGTATAAATGTTCAGCAAAAGCACAATTGGTTATGGACCAAGTAAGGTCTAGATGCCAAGAAGACACGCAGACAAATAACAAGTGGAGAGGTAGATCTGGAAATTACATGTACATCATGGGCAGAGAGAACGCAGACGGTAAAGCCACAGGTGTTGTACACAAGATTTCTGAAGACGGATCACACAAATTATGTGGATCTTTCAAGATCTTGTCTGACGGGATCATCACAAGGTTTACAGGTCTGTCTAAAGCAGATTGGAATAATGCGATGAGAAACGCAGAAGCGGAATACAACAAAAAGTATTCTACTGATACCACAGAAACATCAGCAACCGAGCAAAAAGTTGCGGTTTAATTTAGGGGGACTAAAGCAAGTGGACTCGAGTACCAACAGCGCCAAAAAGGCCAATGCAGTAAAATCTCGGTCCACCTCCCTGAACAAAACAGACACAACACCAAATATAACAAAATGGATTTTTGGCACTCTACTTTTGGCAATGATCGGTTTTGGTGGTTCTTTTATAGGTGGAACCTTTTATCCTAATCCATGGACCGTGGAGAAACTTGAAGGCCAATTTCATAAAAAGGAACTGAGTGAAGTGCATCTGCTTGGATTGGAACAACCCGAATTTGAATATACCAACAAAGCAGAGTTCCTGGAGTCTACTAGGAGGTGTGTTCAATATCTCAACTACACCACTGATAGATTAAGCAGGGTTCCAACAAGTATTATAATTGCCATGGCCGGTGTTGAGAGTGGTTGGGGGACCAGCAGGTTCGCAATGGAAGGTAACGCACTATTTGGTGTTAGGACGTGGGACCTCAAAAACGTGCCACACATGAAGGCAAAAGGCAACATGGACGCACCATGGGGAGTCAAGAAATATGTTACCAAATGTAATTCTGTCAAGGACATGATCGAAATACTGAACAGGCACCCAGCATATAAGGAATTCAGAATTGAAAGAGAAAAACAAATAGACACAGGTAAATGGGACTACAGAGCATTGATGGTAAGGATGAGTGCCTGGAGCACCAATCCAGAATACGCGGCAATCATATTGCAGGCGATAGTTGACAACAAATTACCATAATGTTATAATTAAACATGGGTTTCATACAACTGAGATTAGCAAAGAGAATGAAGAAGAAGGCAGAGAATTCTAAACGGAATCGTGACGCACAGGCCAACCACGAGGAATGGTTGCAGTCGCAGGGCCTCGACACTTACACTCTCAAGCAGAAGACCAAGAACTTCAAGGGCTATGATATTCCAGAGTATAAAACAGACCCAAACTATCCCCAGTGTTCGGACAAAGTGCCAGTTGCTGGCGGCAAGAAGGTACAACCTCAGGCCTACTCCGGTGAACGTAAACTGATCGGTATTGGACTTATGCATAAATCAAACTTGGTTCCTGTGTGGGATGAAGAAGGTGCCAAAGAAATCTCTAAGATGAGACGAAATTGATTTTTTTGAACCATTTACACAAGAAATAAATATTGCCGCAACGCCACAATACAGTGACGTCGGCATATACACTGACCTCTATGTCTTAAATGCGTGGGCCAGGCCGTAAGTGGTATCACCACAAGCCATTACAAGAAGTTATGACTAATAGGAAAAATATTTGTATATTGCCATTCATCAGTATGGACCGCAATCCATACGACGAAGGTCTGCCCGCCGGACCTTGTTGCATGTACCAACAACAGCAGGAACCAATTTTTGATTTCAAGAGTTACTGGGATAGCAAGGAACTCAAAGATCTACGTGAAGATTTCCGAAATAACAAGCAACCCAAAGGGTGTTGGAAATGCTTCGAAATGGAGAGCAAGGGCAAGACATCCATAAGGCAGAACGCGAACAACTCGCGATTAGAACAACACAAAGAACTTTTAGAACTGCCGGATGAAAAACTCACACCAATTGAAATAAAGATTAAAGTTGGAGCACTGTGTAATCTCGCCTGCAGGATGTGTGTGACAAACGTCAGTTCCAGAGTGAATGCTGTGTACAGGAGTATAGGTTGGGACACACTTTCGCCTTACAAGTATGACCAAGACGCCGAAGCGATGCTGAAGCAACACGCCAACACAATTAGATATATTGACGTGGTAGGCGGCGAGCCCTTCTATAATAAAAAATTATTGGACCTGTTGAAATGGTTGATGGACAACAATTATTCTCAAAAAATGACCATGTATATCACGTCAAACGGAATGTTCTACAACAACAAATTAGTTGAACTGCTGAAAAGTTTCAAGGAAGTTGTGTTAATCATAAGTCTGGACGGCATAGGCAAGGTGCACGAATACATCAGGCCAGGGTGTGACTTTTCTCTTGTGGAATCAAACATCCAGAAATTCAGAGACTATGGTATCAATGTGCTAGTGCAGTCGACCATATCGTTACTGAATGTGTTGCACTTAGATAAGTTGGACAATTGGTGTGCAGAGAGAAAGATCCATAATCCACAGAAGCACATAGTTTATGATCCTAAGCAACTGCATCCACGGAACCTACCTGGTGAATTGAAACTGCAAGTGCCACAAGGCTACCAGAAGTTTGTGACAGAGGACGCGGTTGACGATTACAAGGTATTCCTAAAAGAGCTTGACAAATACTGGAATACGGACATAAAAAGTTTTATGCCGGAATGGAAGCCATACCTATGATAGAATTTGAATTCACCTACAAAGCGACTTGCAGTTTAGATTGGCCAAAGTTGAATCTATTGCACAACGACACGCTGATTGAAAACATCGAATGTGACAAAGACAAATTTACGTGGAGTGTGAAACCACAAGATAAAAATGTGCTGAAACTGGACTGGATCAACAAGACGGAGAAACACACCGTTGTGCAAAATGGCAAGATCACTCAGGATCAAACCTTTGAGTTGTTGAACATACGTGTGGATGGCATACAGATCGAAAACTGGTTTATGACAGAAGGAATCTACGCACCAAGATATTTCAAAGGGTTCGTGCAACAACACAAAGATGCCAGGAAGAACCAACCACTGGATTCTGAGATAAAAAGCCAATTAATATGGCATTTTCCAGGCACTTTCACATTCATGGAGTTTGAAAATGATTTTTGGGATTGGTACTTTCGCATCAAACAAGACAAAGAGGTAATAAAATTCTTGGACAGGGATCCTGACAGGATCCATAAATTCAGAGGCAGTCTCGATACATGTGAGGACGTGGTTACAAAAATAAAGGAACTTATATGAAAAAGTTTGCATTCATCAACATACCAAGTCAGGAACTAGAAAGGCCACCTGCGGCCGCGGCATTGTTAAGCAGTATAATTAGATCGATCGGTTGGGACTGTAAAATTTTTGATTTCAATCTTTATCTAAATAGCAAAGTGGACAGTGCGGCGTGGAGTGAACTAGAAGAATATTGGAGATGCAAGATAGACACAATCACGGAACAGACACGACAACAGTTACAAAGCACTCTAGCAGAGTTTCTGATTGAAGTCAAAGAGTATGATCCAGACTGGATAGGTATCAGTGTGTTTTCGAGATTCAGCACAGTGTCTTGCTTTGAATTGTTGAAATACCTTAGACCTAGGATAAACGCCACCGTGATGATAGGTGGGCATGGTATAGGAGCATGGCCGGGCAGTTTGCCTAACGTTGATGAGAATACAAAATACAAAACAATAGCAGACTACCTCAAAGAAGAAAAATTTATAGATCACTACATTGTGGGAGACGGAGAAGACACGATCAAAGAACTTCTGCAGGGCAATCGTTATCCTGGCATAGATGGACTTCCGCCAGTAATGGTCAAGGATCTCGATGCGGTGCCATTGCCGTCATATGCCTCAATCGAACCAATGAAATACTATTACACCGACGAGCCTGGAGTGTACATGACAATGTCAAAAGGCTGTGTCAGAAGATGCACTTTCTGTAATGTTCCTGATCTTTGGCCAAAGTTCAGTATAAGAAGTGCAGAGAAACTTGTAGATGAAATCAAGAAGAACAAGATAGAATATCAGGTTAACCTCACACACTTTACAGACAGTCTTGTCAATGGCAGTATGAAACACTTTCGCGAACTAAATCAACGACTTGGAGAACTGAGAAAAGATGAAAAGTTTAGGCCATTGAAGTATATGGGACAGTTTATATGCAGGACACAGAATGAACAACCCGACACCGATTGGAAACTTATGCATGAGGCCGGTGCTAACCTACTGGTTACAGGATTTGAAAGTTACAGCGAAAGGGTTAGAAAACACATGGGAAAAAATTATTCAAACGAAGATATAGCATTTCATTTTGAACAGAGTGCATATTATGGTATCAAAAATGTTGCATTGATGTTCGTTGGTTATCCAATAGAGACAGAAGATGATCACGAGTATAACAAAGAATTCCTACACAGGTTCCGGAAGTATGCAAGGTCGGGTTCAATACACATGGTGCGATGGGGATACACAGGAATGTTCCGAGATGCAAAGAAAGTCGAAAAGCCGGGTGATGTGGAGATGGTGGTTGACCCAGACTTTGAAAAAAAGTTCAAAAATTTGCCACAGGGACTGAGAGACATAGCATTAGGACTGGGTTGGGTGAATGCACAGAACCCACAACTGACACTGAGAGAAAGGATCAGGCGCAGATTAGAACTACATGAACTTTCGGTTGACCTAGGTTGGCCACAAACAAGGAGCCGTGAAGAGTTGACCATACTATATAACATTATGAAAAATTTAAATTCAAACAAAATCAGTATTGATGACATCAGTGATCTAGAAGATGTTTTAGATTTCCATTAGTATCATGGCCAGAATTGGAAGAAAATCAACACTGCAATGGATCATGGAAGATTACAGGTCAAATCCTGTGAGATTCTGTTGTGAGGTAATTGGCATGATCTCTAATCTTGTAGCATCTTTAATCCTTATGTGGTATTCACCAAATCCGCCCATGTTCATTGCATACATATTCTTCCTGATAGCCACATGCTTCTTGATGTATGGTGCCTATAGCCGTAAGAGTTTTGGATTCACAGCCATGTATTTGGTATATTTGGGCATAGATGGCATAGGATTCATCAAGACCATGCTATAAAAGTCAATAAAATCAACACTTTTAACAAGATCAACTCTGGTTGACGCATTTGGAAATTATGCTATAATTGTTGTATGATTAGACTAATAATACTTTTCGCAATATTCCTAGCAGTCTATCCCATGATTGGTGATGGATGGGCACAGTTCAGCAACGATTTTAATGTCGCGGCTGTGACTGAGTTCGTGACGGACGTTGTAGAGAAGTTTAAAAGATAAGGAAACAATGACAAACATAACAAGAACAATCTTGGTGTTGTTGGCAGGCCTGATGTTGGCCCAATGCTCAACATACAAGATAAAACCTGATATGAACAAGAGTGGTGTCGTTGACAAAACACCTAAATGGTACGTCAAATACGACAGGGAGACACTGTTCAAATATCAAGAGTCTGGCACTGCGGTATCTCCGGACATGGAACTTGCGGTTAAGAAAGCAGTTCTACTGGCCAAGGCGAAACTTGTTGACAGGGTAAATGGTGAGATGAACAACGACACCGTGATCAACAAAGTTGAGACTGGCACTAACGAGGAACTTGCAGTTTCTGGCAATTCAACTGACACGATCAACAACGTGATAGAGGACACTGTTGCGAAAGGCTACAAGGTTACGAAGAGTGAGATATTCATGACCAAGAACAAGAGCTACAGAGCCTACATCATGATCGAGATCAGCAAAAAAGATCTAGCAGAAAACATCTAGTGCTATGAAGACTATCTATTATCTTATAGCACTAGTGATGCTGACGCTGGGCATGATTATCTTCAGCATAGGCCAGTCACACGCAGGTGGCCCATGGAATGATCAGTACTGCGATGTGGAGGTCACTAAGATTAAAGTGGTCGACCAGCAGGGCAATTTAATCGAAAACAGGACCGAGGAGAAGGTTGTTTGCAATGACGGTGCAAAAGATTTCCTGCACGGAATGGGTATAGCAGATAGTTGCAACATTTACACTTGGGACATGCCATTAGGAGATGTTCTAGTGACGCAGAGACAAATTGCGTGTCATAAAATGAACGGAGAATATGAAATTGTTCAAGGCTATCATAGCATCGATTAGTTTTTTGTTGTTGGCAAATTGCTCAGCGACAACTGGCAGTCTGACAGAGACGCACGGATATATAGGCGAAATGCCGAAACCAAAGTTGCTAGGTGATGATCTCAAGTACAGTGCACCTGCTTTTCTTTGGCGGCAAACACAATACCTGAGATTCCGACTCAACCAAGAAGAGAAGAAGATGCACGAATCGGCTGTATTCATCATGCTCGATAATGCTCCAAATGGCAAAATTGTCAGTTGGTATAGCAAAGAGAGGCTGGCCAGCGGAAAAGTGCGTGTAATTCATTCATACCCTATTTCAGGTGGATATTGCCGTACATACCAGGCTTACATCAAACTTAACGGCACTGAACGGCACACAACCAACAATGCCTGCAGAACTATTGGTTCAGCAAGTTGGTCATTTTATAAATAATCGTTATAAATAAGTACATTAACAAAGGAATTTAAAAATATGGCTTCAAGTGAATATCCATTTAAGACACGCGGAATTGGCTCCGACACAGGTGAAAATCATCATTTATATGCAATAAGCATTGATTGTTCGGGCTACACTTCAACAGATGGTAATGCGGCGGCAGGTGCTGTAAATCCATATTCTTACAGAGATTTCGCAACGGTTCCGACCAACAAAAACGACGGTTTAAACCTTGCAAGAGGTGGAGTAAGATATCTCAAGGTTCTACAAATACTTGGAACATATTCAAACTATAGACTTTTAAAAATAGCAACTGATTCTAGTGCTGACCAAGATAATGTGCCAACATCAGTGACTTTTAATATTCTTTTCGAAAACGATACTGCGGTACCAACTTCGGGCACCTCAGTTGACGGTTCAACTTCACTTTCAACTAGAGAAGCGGTTCTCAAAGACCTTATAGCACAGGCAATCAAAGGTTCATACACACAGAACGTTCTGTACTACGATCCAACCCATGTAGAAGGCACTGTGGACAGAGGACCTGTGGTAGAGGAGTTAAGCATTACTGCACCAGGCACGGACACAGAAATTTTTGATTCTATCACGGTGTCAAGGATAGGTGAAGCGGACGCAGTGGGTGACGCTGAGAAGCCAACCGACAGCGCGGCCTAATTACCAAACATTTCACTAGCACAAATCAGCATTTTCTGTTATAGTAAATACTTTCAATTATGTTGATGCCAATTCTAACACTGCTGTCTGCATTGTCCATTTCTGGAGTGGCCATATTCTACTCCGTGATAGGACTAGCAACCATATTCCCAGGTGCGTTCTGGCCTGTGGTCATAATGGGATCAGTGCTGGAGGTCGGTAAACTTATAACCGCATCGTGGGTTTATCGGAACTGGAAGTTCACACCTTGGCTATTGAAAACTTATCTTACAATAGCGGTCTTAATACTTTCATTGATAACGTCTATGGGTATTTTTGGGTTCCTATCAAAGGCACATCTGGAACAAAACCTAGCGGAGGACACAGTTTCCCAGAGGATAGAAATAATCAATGACAAAATCGAAAGCGAAGAGACATACATCAAAAGGCAAGGCCTAATAATTGAGAGGGCAGAAAAGAATTTATCTGTGGTAGTTGACAACAACTCAGGAGCCATAGACATAGAAAAAGACAACATCAAATCGGTAGAGGACAAATTCAAAACACTACTTGCAGTCGAGACCAACACTATCAAAAATCTAAGCGACAGATTGACAGTGCTTGACAAGGACGTTAGTGACGTGTTGACGTCTAACAAATCATTCTTCAATGAGGAGAAGGCGGCGGCGGACCTAAAGGCATCACAGAGGGAAGAACGTGAGCAAATCAACAAAGGAATAAGTCAGGCGCAGGACAGGATCAATCAGCTCAAAGAAGATTACGCGATGGACACCGCGGTAATACAAAAGAGAATTGATAATCTGAGAAGCAATGATGTGGATGACAAGTCGGATGTTGAGGCCAAAATTGAAGTGGCCGAGGCAAACATATTAAAAGCACAAAACAACATTGATAATTTGATTATAGAACGAGAGCCATTAGAGGCTAAAATGATCAAACTAGAAGCGGAAGTCGGTCCTGTGAAATACATTGCCGCTTTGGCAGTTGACTGGGGAGTTACAGACAAGGTGGATACTTCCGAGGCAGTGAGATGGATAATACTAATCATTATATTTGTTTTTGACCCTTTGGCGGTGTTGTTGTTGATAGCGGCCAACCAAAGTCTTGTTAAACGCTTTCCTGTCCAGGCGCCCAAACCTCAGGAGATAGTGGACCTAGAAAAGCCCGATGAAGAGGACGTAACTTTGAAATGGAACGAGATGATAGGCAAGGCCAAAGAACAGGCCGCAAAAGAAAATGCGGAAAAACAGATGCAGGAGTGGAAGGCCAAATTGGACGTTTTCAATGCCAAAGTCATTAAACCAGAATCCAAACCATTGGAGATTGTGCAGGAGGACGACGAAGAAACTGTGCATCACACCTCATCGAAAGCCACTGAGGAACCAAAGGATGGGTTCGATCCAGCAGAGGTTGAAGGTTACGAAGAGTTCAATACCAAGTACGAGGAACCTGAACACAGTGATCCAGCGGAGGTGATGGAGCAAATAAAAGCAGAGCAGGAAAAAGATTTCAAAGCAAAACAACTAGAAGAATTCAAAAAGAGAGAAAAAGAAGAACAGGCCGCATTGGAAGAGTATGCACGTAAGGCCAAAGAAGAGGACGAACCGACAATATCTGAACAGATAGAAGAGGCCATGAAACCTGAAAGGATCAAACCTGATTTTACTGAAGTTTTAGAACCAGAAGTGGCCATAAAGGACAAGAATAAAAGTTTGTCAGGCACCATCGGGCAGGTTCTAGTAGACCCCAAGGGCAAAGCGGTACAGCCCCCAAAGTCAACAAACCCGTCGGAGATGACGGATGACGAGCGAACACAGATGCTGGACAAACTGCATAACCAACACGGCAAGTATGAAGATATCAGTGATATGGAACTGAAAAAAGAACGTGATGAATCAAACAAAGCACAATTTGTTGCTGATGTGTCATTGTCTAAGGAAGAGGCAGAAAACCATCCACCCATAACCGAATCACGTATGGCATATTTTCAAGATATCATTGACGACATAGGACGAGGGGACACGACATTTGAAAATGTACCCGAAGAACTAAGAAAGACTTTGGCACAACTCATGGACCCCGACATGCCCAATCCTGAGATTATCACGAAAGGCTCTGCTTTGAAACCTGAAGGAGAGGAAGGCATAGAAAAAACCACAGCCGAGGGTCTGAAAGAAAAATTCATGGTATCTCCTCAGACAGAAGAGAGACCTATGACCGATGAGGAACTTGACAAACTGCTAGAAGGTTGGGAGCAAGAAAACAATCCACAAGGTAAGACAAAAACCATTATCAAAGATGGTAAAAGAATCTTCGTACCGGCCGATAGAGACTCCTACGTACAGAATGAAGAGCAAAACGATAAGACTCTTTGGCAAAAAACAAAAGAGCTCGATCTTCCAGAACCAGAAAAAAATGAGATTGACCTGCCAATATTAAACAACACCATATCAGAAGATCAGATACCAGAAGTAGCAGACGGAATAAAGATCGAAACCTCTATCCCCGAAGAAAAATTTACCAGATATAGAAAGAGGATAACCAGTGGCGAGGACTACCATTCAAGAATTGAACAGCGTGTCAACGACATGATAACTAAACTTGAGAGCAAGGAAATTACGTTAGATGACTTGACTAAGGAAGATCAAAAAGTTATACTAGATATATTGAATCAAGATGACTGACACAACAAAAAAACAAGGCAACAAGGAACAAAAGCAGACTTACGCGGCCACAGGCGAAAAACTGGAGTTACGTAAAAAGATGGGCACCATAACCATGGTTACTCCGCCTAGTTTTTTCCAAAATCAAAATAAAAGTTTTTGTCTTGTCAATTTGAGTAGGAGAGACAAGGACAACTTCGCAGATCAGATCAACAAGTATTTTCCCAAGGAAGATATAACCATATACCTATGGGACGACAACAACTTTTCTAATCTAGATCCGTTTGGTGGAGATGATCCCGAGTATGAAAAGTATCTGGAGTCATGGAAACCTAATCAAAAAGGCAGAGACTACACATGGTTATTGAACGCATGTAGGGCCGCCACCACTGTGATAATGAATATGGATTACAGTTCAAACCAAATGAAGGTATGGTCAGGATACATACTCACAATGTCAAAGACTTGGTTCTTGAATTCAAACCCTGATGATTCAGCATCGTTTGGCGTTCTGAACAGAAACAAGATCAACAACATGCAAGAACTGTTTCCTAAAATCAAAAAACTTAAAGATAGTCGTTAATGGCGGAAGAGTACAACAACTGTTCCTTCTGCAACAAGTCTCGGAAAGACGTCACAAAAATGATAGTGGGTGCCCAAAAGACATCCATTTGTAATGAGTGTGTCAAACTCTGTGTGGAGATACTCGAGGAGGACACTGTCAAGTCTCGTAAGGAGAAACTGTACGCAGGTGATAAAAGCATTCTTAACCCTGTAACAATCAAGGAAGAACTGGACAGATATGTCATTGGGCAAGACTACGCCAAGACCGTTCTCGCTGTTGCAGTAGCAAATCATTACAAGAGGATTGTACAGCCGCCCATTGACTTCGACCTAGACAAATCAAACGTGATGATTCTCGGGGCCACGGGTGCAGGAAAAACACTGATGGCGAAGACTATAGCCAGATACCTGGACGTGCCGTTTGCTATTGCTGATGCTACCACATTGACGGAATCAGGTTACGTTGGGGATGATGTTGAAAATGTTGTGCAAAAATTATATGCAAATGCAGAGGGTGACCTAGAGAAAACAGAGAAGGGCATAATATTCATAGACGAGATCGACAAGATATGTAGGAAAGGCGAGAGTACATCTATAACCAGAGACGTGTCAGGCGAAGGAGTACAGCAGGGACTATTAAAAATAGTGGAAGGCACAGAATGTAGAGTTCCGCCACATGGAGGAAGGAAACACCCTGATCAACAGACCGTGAGGATAGATACGTCAAACATATTATTCATTGTTGGTGGTGCGTTCACGGAACTAGAAAACCAGATACGCAAAAGAGACGGCGGTGGAATGGGTTTCAATACACTATTGTTAGACAAGGAAGTGAAAAATTATCTCTCGGAAGTCAAACCCGAGGACCTTATCAAGTATGGATTAATTCCTGAGTTTGTTGGTAGATTCTCCATGCTGACCCATGTTGATAAACTGTCTGAAGAACAATTGGTAAAGATTCTAACTGAACCAAAAAATGCTATTTTAAAGCAAACTCAGTATCTTTTTGGACTTGATGACATAACAATTGAATTTACCAAAGATGCCAAGATCAGTATAGCCAAAAAAGCAAAAGCACTGGGCACGAATGCAAGGGGATTGAAAAACATTGTTGACAATGTTGTTTTACCATATCAGTTTGATGCCGCTGAAATGAGGCGCAACGGTGTGACAAGAATACAAATAAACGGCGACGTGGTTGACAATGGCGCTGACCCTGTGTTAGTATTTAAAAAGACGGATGCGAAGAAACAACAGAACAAATAACAGACCATTGGGATTCCAAGGCTACTACGTGGAAGTACCTCCAGGAGGTGACGCCATTAGATCATACAGGAAGATCAAGAGATGGATCAAGGAAGACCGTTTCATAGAACAAATCAGAGACAGATCAGTGTTCACAAAACCCAGCGCCATAAAACGTGAGAAGAGGAAACAGAGGGCCAAGACGCTCAGGAAACTTCAACGTGAGAGAGACAGCAACATCTTTATGGGTGTGCAAAGGGGCAGGGGCAGATAGTTTACCAAAAAAGGTCGCAATTTGACATATAGCCATTATATGTTATAATAAATACAGTTGAAGATTGCTATAGATAGGATCTTCAATATAACTTGCTTAATAAGGAGGGCACTAAAATGACAAACAAACATCTATCTATTTTTAATCAATTAAGACCAGTAACCGTTGGATTTGACAACGTGTTCGATCACTTCGAGAGAATGTTCGATGAGGACAATTTCTTCAGATCGCCTACAATGTCAAACTTCCCACCGTACAACATAGTCAAGACTGGAAAGAACACATACGACATCGAACTTGCATTGGCAGGATTTGGTAAAGATGACATCGAAGTACAGTACGAAGACAATATGTTGCACGTGAAGTCAAAGCAGAAAGACGAGAAGTCTGAAGACAAAGACGAGAACGGTGACATCTTACACAGAGGTATCAGCAAGAGATGGTTCTCGAAATCATTCACTATTGCTGATGATGTGGAAGTCAAAGGCGCTGAACTGAAAGATGGTTTGCTTAAGGTATCTATGGAAAGAATCATTCCAGAAGGTAAAGCACCAAGAACTATCGAGATCAAGTAAGCACTTGTCCTTAATCAAGATGGATGGGGTGGTAAAACACCCCTCCATTGACAAACTACAGAATTATGCTACAATAAGGAACTATGATGGCAACAGACATTAACACATTAACCAAAGAAAAGATCAAATTAGACGAGCCCGGCTTGTACGACGTGATATTCCTAAACGACAACATAACCACTATGGAATTTGTTATCAAGGTGCTGAAACAAATATTCGGCAAGACCCCAGAACAGGCACAAAGCATCACCCGGAGGATCCACCAAGACGGACAAGGCATTGTGGGTTCATACACACACGAAGTCGCAGAGCAGAAAGGCATTGAGGCCACACTTGCGGCAAGACAGGAAAATTTTCCATTACAAGTTAAAGTCAAGAAACAATGATCCAAATAGTAGACCATAAACAGTTTGTGCTAGATAACAGACCAATACAACAGTTCATCTTAGATAGACTTCCTGGAAATTATGACATATATTTTGGTACTTTAGACAAGGCCCTTCAAAGGTTCAATACAGTGTTGCTGAGATTGAGTGAGGATCCTTTGTTGGCTGAGGAAAACAACTTGGAAGTTATCGACTGCCAAAAAGCAATACATGACTTCTACAATTACTCACTAAAACTTTCCCACACAAATAACTGGTTCATGAAGATCTACTACAAGACTTGCCTACACGGAATAGGCACGAGACGAATTCCAAAGATTAGAAAATTATTGGATAGGCTAGGTAACTAGCAATATGTCTAACAGTTGGTTATTTTGGACAGTGCCGCATGATTATGCGAGGCCATACATAGTCACAATGATTTTGGTTATGTTTGTGGTGCCTAACTATGTCTTTGGCATCTATTTCACCAAACTAGGATTTCTATTGAATCTAATTTGGTATGACCTAGTGTTTTACATGTGGTACAAAATAAAAAAATATTTAGGAGGTGATAAATGAAAGCAGTGGTATGGAGTAAACCATCTTGTCCCTATTGCGTAAAGGCCAAGACCCTTTTGAAATCTAAAGGAATAGAGTATGAGGAAAAGAATATAGCGGAAGGACACAAAATACAAGACCTGCTGGCATTGGTTCCTAATGCGAGGACGATGCCTCAGATTTGGCTGGATGACGAACATATTGGTGGCTACTACGAACTAGAATCAAAACTGAAATGAACCAAACGCTAGTCAATGACAACTGTCCATACAGATGGCAGTACAGAATTGGTGGGCACGTCACAGTTGAACCTTTCTTTAGGAGGCACATATTCAAACACCCAAGGTCTTCAATAGGTAAACTTGTAACAAACGGCACCAGGTGTGATCGAGAAATTATAGAATTCTGTAAGTCTACCCCTAATCTACAACTAGAAGTAAGCCTTGACGGTATTGGAGCGGCACAAGAATACCTGCGTCCAGGACTGAGTTGGCCTTTGGTGGAAGAAAATTTGAAGATGTTCGATGCGAATGGTGTGAATTTCAAAATTGCATCCAAACTCCATGTGTTTTCTGTGTTTTCAATCAAAGAACTGGAACAATGGTGTGCCACAAACAAATATGAAATGTCTATAGACATATTGTTGAAACCTGAAATATTGACAGTATCTAATATGCCATATCAGTTGCATAAATTTGTTCCTGACAATTACAAAAGTTTGTTAGACAATGACATCAATTTAGACTGCGTAAACGTGATAAACGATCTCGATAGGTTGCATGGCACAGAAATCACAGACGTTTTCCCACAATGGTCAGAAGTGTTCAAAAAACTACACTGGAAAAATTTTCATGAACTAACAATGATCAACAACGAGATATCTAAGTATGTTGGATAAAGAAATTTTTTTTGAATTAAAATGGTTGATGGCAAGATCAGAACTGTCTAATTCTGCCAAGAGAGGTGGCATGACTTACCAGCGTCCAAGAAGTGGCAGGATTGATCATTTGCATTCTCGAGCAAGTGGCATCCAATTGGGTCTCCGTGCCCTGCAAAGCGAAGAGATGACAGGCTGGCTGTCAGGACTTGACCTAGATCTTTTCAAAGTAAACCAAAGTAATGAAAAATTAGACATGTCACATTTACCTGATATAGGATTGCATTACAAAGAATTTGTTTGCCAGCCGCTTTCGACCACTGTCCACACCGCTCTAGAATTCATGAACAGACACAGTTCACGCAGGCCAGTAATATTCAAAAACGATTTTTGGTATTTCAAAAACATAATAGATACACACATCGACTCCTTAGAACAGATGCACAGCAATGATTTGTTGATCATGTCGTTGCCTTACTTTGAAAACTTCACATACCATCATGACATGGATCAAATTCTGAAGCACTGTTGCGAAAATGGCATTCCGGTGATGCTGGACCTGATATGGATGCCTCTGATCAACAATGTAAAAAAACTTGAACACACAGATTGCGTGGAATTGGTTAGCCATAGCATGACAAAAGTTTTGCCATTGAGCGGGATCAAGGGCGGTTTTTGTTTGCACAGAAGGCCAGTTCCTGAACACTACGACCTCTATCCACTCGGTAACAAGGTTGGCTACCACGTCAGTCTGCAGTACCTCCATGATAAAGGGTACTGGCACGTCAGAGATAGTGTAAAACCACTGCAAAAAAAATGGTGTGGTATATTGGACCTGCCAGTTCACGACATGGTCATGATAGCGGAAATTCCAAAAGGCCATTTTCTCGAGGGACAGAGCCTTCATGAACAGAGGATTCCAGACAGCAAACTATTAAATCTCATACCATTTTATGAAAACGATGAGTTGATCACAAGGTATATGAGAGACAAGGGGTATTTGACTTAATGGAAAAAATAGTGTACAATCTTAACAGTAATTTACAAAGGAGATCCATATGGAACTAAAAGAAAGTAAAACGGCCCAGAACCTCAAAGATGCGTTCGCGGGCGAGTCACAAGCAAACAGGAGATACCTGTACTTCGCACAGAAGGCCGACATAGAAGGCGCCAATGAGGTGGCAACTGTGTTCAGGTCAACAGCGGAAGGTGAAACAGGACACGCACACGGACATCTAGAGTACCTAGAGGAAGTGGGTGATCCAGCAACAGGTGAACCTATAGGTGACACCGAAACAAACCTAAAATCTGCCATAGCAGGTGAGACGCACGAGTACACCGACATGTACCCAGGCATGGCAAGAACTGCCAGAGAAGAAGGCTTCGACGAGATAGCCGACTGGTTCGAGACACTCGCCAAGGCTGAGAAGTCACACGCAGGCAAATTCCAGAGAACGCTGGACGCCTACAAAGGAGCATAATGAAAGCAGAAATCAAAGAAGCTCTTATCTCTCACGCGGAGGGGCACATCAACAAACACAAGGCCAACGTAGAGATACTGTTGGAGAAGGCCGTGGGAGTTGCTGAGCACCCTGACACGTTGGAGACCATAGAGAAGGAGCTCAAGATCATCGCCGAGTACGATGACGAGATCGAGATGCTTAAGAAGTACTTCTAAATGACATACACTGTCAATGACAAGTGTATAATGTGCAAACACACGGACTGCGTGGAGGTTTGTCCAGTGGACTGCTTCTACGAGGGCGAGAACATGCTGGTGATCAATCCAGACGAATGCATTGATTGTGGCGTGTGCGAGCCCGAGTGTCCGGAGGACGCCATCCTTCCCGACACCGACGATGACGGAAGGGCTTGGGTGGAGTTCAATCGAAAATGGTCAACATCGGGTTGGCCGGTACTGACATCCAAAAAGGATTCATTAGATCCCAACAACGAACATAGGGATGAAAAAGACAAACTACAAAAATATTTCAAAGACAAATGAGGACAAATGAAAAAGAAAAAGAATACAGGGCAATCTCGCAGAGAGCGAGAAGCCGAAAGGAACTCACAGTTCGACCCCAAGATACACACGCTGGGTCGCCAAGGCTACGGGTTCCAGATGAAGAAAGGTTACAAACCTAAACCAGAGGAACTATCAGGCAGGAACCTGCCGTTTAAGTCTGACAAGGATGATAATTGATAGGATAAAAGAAATGGGCGAGAACCTGGCCATGCTGGAGGGACACGATCGTTTGCAGTACCTCGTGGACAAGGCCAAGGACGTTGAGCCACTGCCGGAATCGGCCAAGACCGAGGAGAATCGCATACACGGTTGTGCCAGCAAGTTATGGATCATAGGTGGCGCCGATGCTGACAACAACATGCAGTACCAAGTGGACGGAGACGCATTCATCACAAAGGGCACGGCAAAAGTTGTCACGGACATCGTGAACGGTTGCCACAGGAGCGAGGTCGCAAATCTCACAGTGGAAAACTTCACTGGGCTTGGCATCAAGGAACTACTGACCATGCAACGACAAAATGGACTGGGAGAATTGATCAACAGGATAATAAGGATAGCACAATGATGGATATGCCGCCAGGATGGACTCCACAACCAAACGCATCAGTAGATCCACAACTGAAGACTGATCTGTCTGACATAAAAGAGCATCCACCAACACAATCAGAGTACATGCCCAAGATAGTTGAGAAACTAAAAGAATGTTATGATCCAGAGATCAGTGTCGACATTTATAATTTAGGTTTGATATATGATGTTAAGGTAACAGAAGATGGATGGGTTCATGTGCTAATGAGTCTTACAAGTGCATTCTGTCCTGCCGCTGACATGATTCCGAGAGATGTACAACAGAAAGTTGAGAGCATACCAAATCTAAAATGTAAAGTCAAAATAACCATGCAACCACAGTGGGGTCGTGACATGATAAATCCTGAGGTTCGTGAACTGATGGGACTATAACCAGTACAGTTGACATTACCAAGATAGTGTTATAAAATAATAGCAATACTGAATCGTGTTGGGGAATCAAGGTGTAATTCCATGGCTCTACCAGGAACCGTAAAGTCGGAGTGCCAACCAGTATAGTCCGCTGTCGAGCGAGGGCCTGGGAAAGTCTAGTTCTACAATTAAAAATTAACAGTGGCGTTAATGAAAGGCTACTGTTATGACAAAATATATAATGTTTTTCGTATTGCTTATGTTCACGGGTGTGGCATATGCTGATGATTGTAAGTGGGACAACAAGATTCCTTGCACAACAATATATCCAAAGTATACAAATAATTCAAATGCGTTAGGCGATAAGATTACACCTACAAGCACAATAACTAAATCAGAAATACAAAAATACAATCTCATAGACTTACCTAAGGTGTTGAACTATGTGCAAGGATTAGACATAACGCAGTCTGGTCCAACGGGACAACAGGGTTCCGTGTTCATGAGGGGGACTAATTCCAACCACACACTTGTTTTGTTGAACGGCATACCAATAAACGATTACTCCACACCCACAGGTGCTCACGATGTCGGACAGGACTTCATGTTTAATGTCATGCAGATTGATGTGTACAAAGGTTCCGCAGGTGCCCATTGGGGTGCAGACGCAGTTGGTGGTGCTATAAACTTCAGGACCACGGTTGACTATGATAAAAAGTTAAGTCTGGCAGGCAATGGCAACGATCAAACAATCAGCGGAAACTACTACACCAGTTTAAATGACTTTGACATCTCTGTATCAGCAGGACAACACAAATCAGAAAATGTTTCTGCCCTGTCAGGCGCAGATGAAAAGGATGGCGTGGACAACAAGACCATAGGTGTCAATGTCAGCAAATGGTATGACCTAGTGCATTGGAGAACATCTTGGTTCGCAAGGAACACATTCACAGACTTAGATGGGCACAATGTTTCTATACAAGACGGCAAATGGGCAGACAACACTTTCTATGCCTTACAGACAGGACTGGATTACAAAAATTCCAGTTTGACGTTCCATACACACGAGTACGACAGAGACTATGATGATTCTCATTATGAGAGTGAGAACTATACTATAAGGGGAACACAACAATACGAGAAGTTTGGATTTGGATTTGACTACAAACACAACGAGTCCCTAGCCGGACAGCATCATAATCTAGGATACTTCTACAACCTATCTTATAATATATTTTCATATCATCACAGATTTGACGAAGAACACGAAACATACAAGTTGGGGTTCTTCAAAGAATTGGACGAAGGTTTAAGCCTAAGTGGTAGCACATCAACCAGTTACAAAGACAAGACCACCTGGACAGCAATAGAATACGGTGAGTCACAAGAGTTAACTCTCACAAAAAATAACTTTGCAACCACGATATTCAAAAACGACATCAGTGACCTGACCACGGATGGCATAGAGTTCAGTTATGGACAGAAGGATTTCAAAGTTTTCGCGAGCCATCTAAACAGCAAGAAAAAAGATGTCGTACAGTTGAGACGACCCAATTGGAATCTCGGCTTCATGCACAACTATGACTTTGAAAATAACTTCTCTTTGACTACCAATTACAAGTACAAGGGCAAACACCTTGATGTACACAATTCCAACTGGTCAACAATATCCATGCCTGAGACACACTTGCTTGACCTCAACATAGGATACAATTACCATGGAATAGATTTTGGTATTAGTTTACTGAACTTGTTAGACGAAGACTACGAGTCTCCGCATGGTTTCAGCCAGGAAGGCAGGAAGTTTACACTAGGATTTAACAAATCTTTCTAGTATAATTTGTGTATGGAAGTGACCTTAATAGACAAGATGGGCGATGACCTTACTGTAATCAATGCGGCAAGGGTAAGTTATTCCAAAGAGAGCAAAGCGTTTACTGTGCAGGATGAACGTTTAATCAAATACCTAGCAGAACACGAACATTGGTCTCCTTTCGCACACGCATTCATGCAGTTCAGGATCAAGGCACCCATCTTTGTAGCAAGGCAATTGGTCAAACACCAAGTGGGACTGGTATGGAACGAGGTGTCAAGGCGATACGTGGACTATGACCCAGAACTGTACAACCCAGATGCCTGGCGTGGTAGACCTGTGAACAGCAAACAGGGATCAGACGGTGAAGTGAAACTTGATCGGACAACAGAACACAACCTACAGACCACGATGGAGAGTTGCCTTATACTTTACAACAGCCTGTTGGTAAAAGGCGTGGCACCCGAACAGGCACGTATGGTGCTACCTCAGTCGATGATGACAGAATGGATATGGTCAGGCAGTGTATATGCTTTCGCAAGGGTGTGCAACCTGCGTTGTAAACCTGACACACAGAAAGAAACACGTGACGTGGCAGACCAGATCTGGAAATTGGCCGACGAAGCCTTTCCCTACTGCTGGTTACACTTATCAGACAATCATCCTTTAAAAAAAGTTTAACATAACTGTAACATTCCTTTAATACTAGTGTGTTTAAATAATAGCGTTTTATAACCAATGAAAACATTAAAACAACAAAGGAAAATCAAATGAGACAATTGACACTAACAGTGTTGATGTTGTTAGCATTTGTATCTACTTCCGTAGCAAAAGAAATCCAGATCAAGATCGTAGGTTCATCGACGGTGTATCCATTCACCACGGTGGTTGCCGAACGTTTTGGTAAGGAAAGCAAACACGCCACACCAGTGGTGGAATCTACGGGAACTGGTGGCGGAATGAAATTGTTCTGCGCAGGCATAGATACGAACACACCATCAGCCACAAACGCATCAAGGGCCATCAAAGACAAAGAGGCCAAGTTGTGTGCGAACAACAACGTGAACTTCATCGAGATAGCCGTGGGCAATGACGGCATCGCTTTAGCGAACTCAGTGGAAGGCGTTAAAGTAAACTTCACCAGGGAACAACTTTGGATGGCGCTGGCGGACCTAGGCCCTAGACCCAAGAAGTGGTCGGAGATAGATCCAAGCCTACCAGACCAAGAGATCATCGTGATGGTGCCACCACCAACATCGGGCACCAGAGACGCATGGAACTCGCTAGTGATGAAGAAAGGATGTCCAAAGGAGATCCTGGAAGCACAAGGCAAGAAGGCCTGTTACAACTTGCGTGAGGACGGACCGGTGGTGGAGGCAGGTGAGAACGACACACTGTTGATCCAGAAACTACAGAACGATCCCAAGTACTTCGCGATATTTGGATACAGTTATCTTGACAACTCAAGAGACAAGGTCCAAGCGATGACCATAGACGGAGTCGAGATATCATTGGAATCCATCCAGGACTACAGTTATCCAATCTCGAGACCATTGTTCGTGTACTTCAAGAAGGAGCACTTCGACATAGTTCCTGGACTCAAGAAGTTCATGCAGAGTTACGTGAGCAAGAAGGCCATTGGTAAAAGAGGTTACCTACTTGACCTCGGACTTGTACCGCTAGACGCAGAAACCATGGCGGCCATGAGGACCAGAGCCAAATAGTAGACATTGTCTTCGATACCCAGTATAATATACCACATATGAAACTGGGTATTGTGGGACATGGATTTGTAGGCACGGCGGTGGATCATGGATTCACACGAGACGTGCAGAAGTTCATAGTAGATCCCAAACACAACAGCACCAACACCATAGAGGACCTGATCAAGTTCCGGCCTGACGCCGTCTTCGTGGCAGTGCCAACGCCCATGCTGGAGTCGGGAGAATGCAACACTGCTATATTGGAAGATGTCATGCAACAGTTGAACCAGTCAAAAGGTTTACTCGTGATTGTTAAATCAACTGTGCCCGCATACAAATTGCAGAACATCATAGAACAATGTGTGGACCTGAGGATAGTGTACAATCCCGAGTTCCTCACAGAGAAGAACTACATAAATGATTTCGTTAACCCACCCATGCACGTGTTTGGTGGTAGGGACGCTGACACTGATTCCGTTGAGAAACTGTACAAAGAACACAGTGATTGTAAAGAATGTCCTGTGTACAAGACAGACATTGTGACTGCGAGCATGGTCAAGTACTGCATCAACAGTTTCCTCGCAACCAAGGTTACATTCATGAACGAGATGTATGATGTTCTAAAGGCCGCAAGGGGCACTGACTGGCAAACATTCACAAAGATCATAGCACACGATCCCAGGATCGGCGACACCCACATGCGGGTGCCCGGGCATGATGGACAGCGTGGCTACGCGGGATCATGTTTCCCCAAGGACACCGCCGCACTGGCATGGTTCGCCCGTGAGATCCTTAACACGCCATTCACACAGTTAGAAACCAGCATAAAGATCAACGACAAACTGCGTAACGGCGACGACTCATAAGCAATAAATACCCGTATGAAACCATGGTTTGAAAAAGAATCCAACGTGATCAAATTCCCAACGCCCAAGGCCAAGGTAGTGCAGATGCCCAACGTGCAGAGCTATCCGGACTTCCTAACGGGAGTCAAGGACCTACACACAAGGGTGGCACGTGGTGAGATATCACAGCAGAGCCATGACAAACTTTATCAAGATTTAATACACAGGTTCATGAAGAAGGAGAGTTTCGAGACTCCGTGGTTCCTGAGGGAGGCACCAGCAGATCAAGGTATAATGAGTTTGCCTCAAGCACAGAAAATTAAAGCACTTTCTAAACAGGTAGCAAGTTTACCTAAGGATGTGAGTGATAGAATTTTAGATCAAATCAATTCGGCATTACAACTTGCAGGTACACCAGACAAAAGCATCAAAGGAAAAACAAGTAAAAAACAAAATCAATATCTTAAAGTTTCACGAGCAGTAAAGGCCGTAGACGATGGCGATTTACAAAAATATTACAAAGTAGTGTCAAAATTTATGCTGGGTAATAGTTTGACGTCTGAAGAAATCACAAAAATTATAAAAGCAATTAATGATAATACTTGTATAAGTGTAGACGAATTACAAAAACCTTCTAACGTTTTATCAAATATTATTAGAAAAGATTTACAAACAAGTGATGAACTCAAATTTTATTGGAATGATATGCTTACATACCAACCTGCTCAGGGTATTGGTCCTGGAGAAATATTATTTGCCACACACAGCAAAGAATTGAGAAAAGGAGAAAAGGGTGATTTAGTAGTAATCGATGATAACACTCCTATAGAAGTGAAAGGTGGAGCGTATAAAGGAAGATTCAAAGATGATGACATAAACCCATCTCCTGATTATTTCAATAAAGCAACAAAATTTATTAACGACTATCAACAAATTATTCCTAAGAAAAAATCTGGTATTGCCTATTCTACACTTTTGGGTGCAATACACAGTCAAGATGTTGATAAAAAAATTAGGCAAAAAATGTTAGATGATTTCACACTTATCATTGAAGACCTTTGGCCAAACAACGAATATACTCCTAAAATTATCCAAGCAGTCAAAAGTAATAATTTGAAACAAGCACAAAACTTCCATGGGTTAGCAAACCTTAAGGCATATTTCACACAAAAACAAGCAGAGGGTGGAATGGGACTTTTATTCATAAGCAGGCGTGGTGGTGTAACAAAAACAAGTTACGCCGAAAACATTGAAAGTCTTGTCAAAGGCTTTAATTTGACAGTGAACACAGCATATCCGATTTCGACTGTTGAACGTAATCCGTTTGCTCAAATGAGTGCTGAAGCCAAATAATATCTGAATAATTACCTACATGAACATAGGCAATGACCAACCATTCTTCCTGATCGCAGGACCCTGCCAGATAGAATCAGAACAACACGCATTCAAAATGGCACGTGAGATCAAGAAGATCGCAGACTACTGCGGAATTGAATTCTTCTACAAGAGCAGTTTTGACAAGGCCAACAGGACATCACTGACGGGAAAACGTGGTGCGGGTTTGGCACGTGGCATGGAGATATTCGACAAGCTCAAGGCGGAGATGCCCGACCTAAAGATCATAACTGACATACACACGGAACAACAGGCCGCTCTTGTGGCACCACACGTGGACGCACTACAGATACCAGCGTTCCTGTGCAGGCAGACCGACCTACTACTTGCGGCGGGCGAGACCGGCAAGTACATCAACATCAAGAAGGGTCAGTTCCTGGCGCCCTGGGACATGCGAAATGTCGCAGAGAAGGTGGCATCAACCGGCAACGACAAACTGTGGTTGTGTGATCGTGGAACCAGTTTTGGATACAACACACTGGTGTCCGACATGCGTGGCCTACACGAGATGAAGAAGACAGGATACCCAGTCGTTATAGACGCCACACACAGTTGCCAACAGCCGGGAGGACAGGGCACATCATCAGGTGGCAACAGAGAACACATACCAGTGATAGCATCGGCGGCGGTGGCCGTGGGTGTGGCGGGCGTGTTCATGGAGGTGCATGACGATCCCGACAACGCGGCGTCGGACGGTCCCAACAACGTGCACCTGGACGACCTCAAAGATCTACTCATAAAATTAAAGAAGTTCGACGCTATAAGTAAAAGTGTATGACGGACACACAGGGCAAACTGCTGGTGGCACCACCCAACATGCCTGACTGGCGTTTCGCCAAGTCGGTTGTTTACATGTGGAGGCACGACGTTTCAGGCGCGGCGGGTGTCATCATAAACAAGATCTGCAAACACCCAGACTTCAAGCACGTGTGTTCCGAGGGTGGAATTAATTTGATGTCCGGATACAATAATCCTGTGTACTACGGTGGACCCGTGCTGACCAATATCATAGGAGTGTTACACACCAAGGACGTGCAGTTGGGCAGTAGCCAATCCAGGAAGCAGGACGAACTGGCATACACGCTGGACCGCAAGATGCTGGAGATGATAGCACAGGGCGGTGGACCTGAAAAGCGATTGATCATGCTGGGCATGGCCAACTGGGAGGCCGGACAACTGGAGGCGGAACTGGACCCACAGCCACCTAGGCCCAAGACCATGAGCTGGCTTACATTAGATTATGATCAGGAATTGGTATTTTCAAGCAAACCAGATGATCTCTGGGAGACCTGCGTGAATCGTGCGGTCATGAATAAAACATCCGAGATCACTTCCAAAATTTTCAAGGTTTAGATCATACTAGGACAGTTGCTGACCATCCAGTACCACAGTTCGTCATACTCCCACTCGTAGTCATGAACCTCTTGTAGGTACTTACGCTGTGTGGGCCACACGTCACGCTCCATCTCCTGTACGCAACTGAACTTGATCTCGTTCTGGTCCTGTAGGTAGTGCATCATCTCGTGTAGCAACACTCCCAGGTCCCATGGCCGGCGCCTGTCCCAGGTGTCTGGCAGGAAAATCGTGTCCTTGTCGCGGTCATAGAGCCCATGCAGTTTATTGCCGTCGTGTGCGGAGTCCTTGTAGTACATGTGGTTGAGCTGGTCCTGTGGCAGGAATATCACCAACGGCACGTCATGGTTGGTGTCAAGGTTGGTGTTGGCTCCCAACCATATTATCATCGCTGTGAGGATTTCCTTCATTCGCCAATATTTAAAGTGTGGTGCCCAGACAGAAATGTGCGTGTATTATCAAAGGTGTGCAATCTGAGGCTCTGTGGATAATGTACGCACACTTTATATACACGCGGTTATTTAAATAAACATGAGCGAGGTTAAAGTACTTACATGGCAGGTCCATCTGACAAGATAGAGATATCATGGCAACTGATGACGTCTGGCGACTACGTCAGACAGGGAGATCATCTCAAGATCACCCACGAAGACCTGTTCGGGGAACGGGCGGAGATACTGCTCAAGGACTACTTCGTCAACCCCAAGGACCTCGTCACACCTAACGGCTCAATCCTCAAAAGTCACATAGTCGACCTAATGGCTGTCAACAGCCGACCTCTTGACCAATCGCTCGTGGCTTTCGAGGATCCCGACGCCATAGGTGAGATAACCATAGCGGGCGGCACGGTGACTGTTCAGCGTGCCGGCCAGACCATAGAATTACAGGTGGGGGACCTAATATACCTCAACGACGTCATAGAGAGCACGGGTGGATCCACGGGCATAGTGTTCCTGGATGACACCACGTTCTCCATCGACGCGGGCGCCAGGCAGGTCATAGACGACTTCGTGTATGACCCAGAGACACTGACGGGCTCCATGAACGTCACCATGATCAAGGGCGACTTCTCGTTCATATCGGGCGGCGTGGCCAAGACCGGTGCGGACGCCATGAAGGTGACCACGCCAGTGCTGACCATAGGCGTCAGGGGAACACAGGTGGCGGGCAAGGCGTCACAGGAGGGCGAGTCCAATGACGTGGTGCTGTTGCCCAACGAGGACGGCACCGTGGGCGAGGTGGCACTGATCACACAGGGCGGTGAGGTGGTGCTGACGCAACCGTTCGAGAGCTCCACGATTACCAGCGCATTCCTACCACCCAGCATACCCATCATAGTGCCCGAGGACGTGGTGCTCAAGAAGTTCGCCAAGACCATCGCCACCAACAAGACCACGCTGAAGACCTCACAAAAGAACAAGAAGAGCAAGGAGGCCGAGAAGCAGAAGAAGAAACTGGAGGAGGAACAGGAGCAGTTGGAAGAGGAGAAGGAACAACTGGAGGAAGAGAAGGAACAACTGGAGGAAGAGGCCGAGCAGTTGGAAGAGGAAGCGGAACTACTGGAAGAGGAACTGGAAGAGGTAGCGGAGAAAGAGAAGGAAGTGGAGATAAAAGAAGAAAAATTAGAAGAAGCGAAGGTGGAACTGGAAGAGAAATTGGAACAGGCCGCACCACAGGAGAAGGCCAAGATCGAGGAAGAACTGGCAAAAGTGGAGGAAGAGATTGTTGAAGTGGAGCAGATCCGAGAGGAGATCATAGAAGAGAAGATACAGTTCGAGGAAAAGATCCAGGAAGTGGAACAGGTCGTGCAGAAGATCGAACAGAGGTTCCAAGAGGTTGAACAGAAATTCGAACAGGTCTTCGTGCTGGAGCAGAACATCGAACAGAACTTCCAGCAGATCGAACAGGAGATACAGCAGATAGAACAAGAGTTCCAACAGTTCTTCCAGGAACTGGAGCAGGACTTCGGTGCCGAGGTGATCAACGAGGTTGAGAAGGCTTTCAACGAGGCTGACGTGGTGTTCGAGGACAAGATCGAGGAACAGGTGATACAGGAGATCAAGGAGGAGCCCAAGGTAGAGGAAGAGGTCAACGCTGACATCTTCGAGGAGGACGCCGACATGCCAGAAGAGGACATGGAGCAGATACAGAAGATAGAGGAAGAACTACGCTTGGAGGAGGAAGCGTTCAAGGATCAGATAGAGGCCGACTTCGACCAGGCCAAGGAGGATGGCGAGTTGCTGGACGCACCCAAGGAGGTGCAGGACATATTCAACGAGGCGGACAACTTCCAGGAGTTCGAGCAGGAGATGGAGAATCTGATGCAGGAGGATGCCTTCCAACAGGAGATGCAGGCACAGGATGACATATTCCAACAGGAGGAGATGTTCGTGGAGGAGCAATTCAAGATGGACGACTTCAAACAGGAAGATGAACAACTGGTGGCGTTCGAACAACCAGTGTATCAAGAAGAAATTTTCATAGATGACTTAGATAATGTCTGGTGGAACGAAGGTGCTGATGAAATACAGGATGATTTTCAAAATTTTGAAAATTTTATGAATGGACAAGACCTTGTGTTGTTTGTGAACACAGCACCCACCATCAGCACAATCGCCAACGTCAGCAAGTCAGAAAGTTTGAGTGTGGGGTCTACAATCGCAACAGCATCGGCATCGGACGCGGATGGTGACGCACTCACGTACAGTCTCACTGTGGATCAATCAGGCAACCTTGCCATCAACGACAATGGTGTGATCACCCTGGCGTCCTCATTCACTGATGTCACTGAAGACACCAACTACAACGTCACTGTGAGGGCGTTCGACGGCACTGATGATGCCAAGGCGGATTTTGTGTTGACAGTGACAGCGGACGGCTCAATCACAATCCATGAGAACATCTTGGACTTTGAAGATGTACACTCCGGCAACGACGGTACCCCAATAGCCTACAAACAGAACGTTGGTTATTATACAATGGATTTATATCAAGGTGACACGACCAACCAGAAGAGAATCATCGAGAACACGGGACACACAGCAACCAATCTGACCGATGTTCGAACAGCCGACCTGCAGAACATAGACATCATGTACGTTCACAATGGAGACAACAGTCGGTACCTGTCTGAATGGTTGACAGGAGTTGGAATGGCTGATAGTTCTTCGCCAAGTAGTGCCAGCAGTGACGTTTGGAGTTGGGTCAACGATGGTGGTATACTTTTAATACAGGACAGACACGTGACAAACGCAAACAATATGTTGTTGGGTGAGTCAGCCACAATCACAAGATCGTTTGGTGGTTATGACCACGGAATTGGTGGTACCAACGATGACACAGACTTCAGGACAGAACTGAACGACACATTGTTGTACAACGGTGCGGCGGGCACATTGACCAACAACACCCTGGACGGTGGTGGCCACACTGACCACGGACACATCACCAACCTGGGCACTGGCGAGGTGGGCATAGGACACAGGGGAATAAATGATTATCCCAACGGTGAGAGTTACAACAACGCATTTGCCTACAAGTACGGTTCGGGACTGGTGTACTATGACACATATCCCATGGACTTGTGGGACGGAAGTGGCGTCGATTCAACCTATACATCATCAAGCACATTGTCAAGCGGTGGTTCTCAGACCTACAACGAAAACCTCATACAGTGGGCGGCGTCACTGTACTATGATGGAGCATCACAGATCAATGGAACCAGCGGTGCTGATACAATACTTGGTACCATGGGTGATGATGTGATTTATGGCGGCGGCGCGGCTGACACGCTCTGGGGCGGAGAAGGTGCTGACACGTTCAAATATGAAGCGACCACAGA